>Ga0268261_10000034_pt1 | contig 94772 bp, 78 predicted proteins | sample TergutNc150P1_FD_190353 | JGI IMG/M metagenome (GOLD analysis project Ga0268261, IMG submission 190353) | Nasutitermes corniger P1 segment gut microbial community from laboratory colony in Florida, USA - Nc150 P1 (SPAdes) (version 2) | ecosystem: Host-associated > Arthropoda: Insects >... | reverse complement strand
GACCGTCCTCCGTTGTTTTTTCAGTTCCCTGTCATAGTGCGACTTGGAAAGGCGCAGGTAATCGACGCCGTTGTTTTTAATTTTCTCGATATGCATAATTCCCGTTCCAATCCTATGTTGATATATGTATATTAATTATATCAAATAATGAAACGGGTTTCAACCCCTAAAACCCTTGATATCAGATGTTTTTCGACAGAGTTTTTTCGGAGCCGGGTGTAAAACTCGGGTTATAGCAAAAAAAACTCAAACCTAAACAAGTATTTGGCAATTTTAAGAAAAATAATGGGATACCCCGACAGCCAAGCAGGAAGGGGGGGCCAAAATTCGACAACATTAAGAAGGGGTTCATGGTAAACTAAAGAAAAAAGGTTTTCAGAAGTGGAGGGCTTATGGTTAAAAAATGCATCAAATCCATCTTGATACTCCTTGCAATCAGCCTTGCCATCTTCCACTTACTCGCCACCAATCCAAAACATGCAATAAGGTTGAATGGCTACGTGGATATCGGTCGCATCATCCAACATGGCAGGGACTTGAATGGGCGGGAATTTAAAATCATCCAAACCTTTACAAGGGGGAATAATGATGCTGCCTTTTTGCATTTGAATCGTAATGGATGGGGGCACTGGCATATCATACGGTCTGAAAGGCTTGCCGAGGATTCCACCTGGCTAATCTTTACCTGGTTCGGCGGGCAAAGCAACTTCCAGATAGTTGAAGGAAGGACCATCTTTAACTGGCAGTCCAATCAACTGGTTTACGGCACTAACGCCATTAAAATGCTGGAAAATTTAGAGGAATTGCTGCCTCACGGCGTTTCAGTCAGCATATCCCAAAGCAACTCGGAATTTGTAATCCATTTACAAAGCTATCGGGAGGTAGGGGACGACGAGGCTTCGATCAGCATTTTAAGCACCTTTGATCTTCAGGGGATATTGGTTGAGCATGGGTTTATTGAATAGATTATGGCACCCTGACGGTGAAACCTGTCAGGGTGCCATTTTTTGGTTACTGCAAAGATGAAATGTGACATTTGCAAATATGGTACCATATTTGTAGGTTTCTTGACAGCAACCTACAAATAATTAAATACTGGATTAGAACTTGAACAAATTCATTGGATGGGTAGAGTCAACAATGAAATTAAAAGATGACTGGGAGTGGGATAATGGCAACCGAAACAAAGATATTCAATGTTAATCCTGGCGAAGATGCCGATGTAATCAATACGATGGCTAATTTTGGCTGGGAACTTTTTGGTACACAAGAAATCCATAACCAAAAGTCTGAAAGTGTTGAGACAACTAAAATGGACGGTACTACCAGAATTGATACAACAATTACGACCATGCATTATATTAGAATCACCTTGCAACGAGATAATGGTAGGGAAGCGTATAGTAACCTGGTACAGCTAGAAAAAGAATTTTTTTCATTAAACACTGGCAATCCCACAAATGTGGAAAAGGGTTCTAATTTACCTGCATATCTCACGACAGCAGTTTTCTTGGGAGTAAGTTTTCTGTCATTTAAAATTATTACTTGGCTGTGGACGAGTGCGTTCTGGATTCCACTTTTCCTTTCAATAATTATTAGTTCATTCGTGGGTGGTACGTTTATGAACAGCGAATATTATCAAAGTAATGAAAAGCTAAAACAAGATTGTCAAGAGGCGTGGGAAGCGCATAATGCACCAATGTTCCAGCGGCGAGAGGAAATATTAAAAGAGGCAAAAGCACTTCTTTAAAACGGAATTGACTGGAAATGAGATTTGAAAGTCAGTCGTTAAACCCCCAATACTGTTGTTGAACAGCTTTGGGGGTTTAACGTATTCCGACTTCGAGATATAGTTTATTTTAATGGGCATTAACCCCAACATCCCCGAAGGTGCTTTCCCTTTGGGGATTTGTCCCTTATTCGCCTGCTACACTAAGTCCCCCAACCCAAATACTTGGGCTACCAACACTAGAAGCCCCAAAATCAAGGTCTGACCCTATCGCCTGGATATCCCCGAGCATATCGAAGAAGTTCCCGGCAATGGTAATCTCGTGGACAGGCTTGCCGACTTTTCCATCTTCCACCAAAAAGCCATTGGCGGATAGGGAGAAGTCGCCGGAAATACCATTTAGGCCGGCATGAAGCCCCTGGATGTCGGTGATGAAAATCCCGTTACCCATGGCTCGTACCAGTTCATCGAATGATTTTTCACCTGGGAGGACATACATGTTGGATGGGCCGATGGAAACCGGTCCTTTGAAGCCTGAACGGAAGCCATTTCCGGTGGATTTGACCCCGAAGTGCTTGGCTGTCGAGAGGGAATGAAGATAGGTCAGCAGCTTGCCCTCGTAGATGATGTATTTGGAGAAGGTGGCGACGCCTTCCCCGTCAAATGCGGCGCTGCCCATGCCACCGTCTAGGTGCGGGTCGTCCATGATGGTCAGTGCCGTGCTAGCGATGGTTTCACCTAACCTGTCCTTTAACCGGGACAGGTCTTTTTTCACGCTTTCCGCTGAGAAGCTACCGCTCATGGCCTCCAATAAGTCACCTGCTACCAAGTTGTGCAAAAGCACCGGGTACATTGCGGATTTAGGCTTGGTGCTCCCTAGCTTGGCAACCGCTTTCCCTACTAGACGGGCAGCAAATTCCTTCGGGTCGTACTTCGAGAAATCCTGGCTCACGATGAAGCCGCCTGCCGTTTTGTTCTCGCCCCCCACGCTTGCCAGGACGCTCACATAAGTGTAGGCGTAGTTGGCTTTTTGGGACAAATCAAGCCCCTTGGAGTTCACCAGCCGCACATTGGACACCCCGTTGGCGAAGGCGTTGTAATTGACCGATTTTATTCTATCGTCCAGGGATTTTGCTATTTCCTCCACTTGCTTTAAAAAGTCGATTTTGGATGCCGCTTCAACTGCTTCGAGGCGGGCATCATAAAGCTCAAGGGTTTCATAGTGGGAATCCCCGCCATAAATTTCCTGGACATCGTCTTTTTCAATGAGCCGGGCATTTTCCACGGCGCTTTCCACCAAGAAGGGGATGGAGCTGTCATCGGCTTTTTCCGTATAGGTATAGCCCATTTTCCCGTTATAGATTCCCCTAAAGGATAGCCCACGGGTGGCGGAAACCGCATAGGAATCCACTTCCCCTTCAAACACTTTGCAAGAAAAGTTCTCGTCCTCGACGAAGTAGACTTCCATGTCCAAAAGGCCGGCACGCTTTCCTGCTTCAAATAAACGGTTGAAATCCAACATTAATTATTCCCCCCAACTGTGATGTCTGTGACCCTAAGCGCCGGTTGCCCCACATCTGCCGGGATGGAACCGCTGACAGAGCCGCACATCCCTTGCCCTCGGGACAGGTTATTGGCAACCTTGTCGATTTTTTGGATGATGTCGGGACCATTGCCGATGAGGGTAGCCCCACGTACCGGTTCGGCGATTTTGCCGTTACGGATAATGTATGCTTCGTTGGTAGCGAAGTTGAAATCGCCGGTGGCGGTGTTGACGGAACCGCCGCCCATGTAACGGGCGTAAATCCCATATTCGGTGTCGGCAATGATTTCCTCGCGGGTATGGGGGCCGTTGGCGATGAACGTATTGGTCATCCTTGATGTCGGTGCGAAGCGGTAATTTTGGCGCCGCCCCGAACCGGTGGACTCCTGTCCCATCCGCCTCCCACCGAGCTTGTCGATGAGATAGCCTTTTAGGATGCCATTTTCAATCAAGGTATTTTTCTTCGTAGCATTCCCCTCGTCGTCAATATTCAAAGAGCCCCAGCCATTGGGAATAGTGCCGTCGTCGATGAGGGTTACCCCGTCGCTGGCGACTTTCTCCCCAACCCGCCCGGCAAAGACGGACAGGTTTTTGGCAACGGCTGTGGCTTCTAGTCCATGTCCGCAGGCTTCGTGGAAAATGACCCCGCCAAACCCGTTATCAATGACAACTGGCATTTGCCCGCTCGGCGCATAGCCCGCATTCAGCATAGTGACCGCCATCCTTGCGGCATCGTTGGCATAAAAATCAAGGTCAAGCCCTTCCACGTATTCAAATCCGGCATGGGCGCCCGGCCCGTGGCTTCCCGTCTGCATTTCGTTGCCCTTGGACGCAACCGCCGTCACATAAAGGCGGGTATAGTTGCGGGAATCTTCGGCCAAGACCCCTTCAGAATTGGCGACGAGGATATTCTGCTTCTTTTCCAGTAGGTTGATGGAACTTTGGCTGATGGATTCATGGTAATTCTTGACCCCTTCGCTTAGCTTACGCAACACTTCCAGGCGGCGGCTTGGCGCCACATCGTTCAAATCCTGTTTGATGAGGTGGCTGTTGGTGATGTTTTTTCGGCGCAGGTCCATGGCCCCTTCAAAGGATGTGGACTTTGAAGTCAGTGCCGCCGCTAAGGTGCGGACCGTTTTAAGGAGGCTGTCGCGCCCTGGGTCGTTGGTATAGCCATAAACGGATTGGAGCCCGTTGATGAGGCGGATGCCGATGCCGAAGTCAAGCCCCCGGTTGGCATTGTCAATCTTGGATGAAATCATGCTGAGGGTCCTGCTTTCGGATTGTTCAACGAATATTTCCGCAAAGTCAGCCCCCTGGGCAATGCCCTCGTCCAGTACGTCCTGGATCAATAATTGGTTTAACATGGTTATAAAACCCCCTTCGCAAAGAACCCCGCAACCCAATGGAGGTTCTTGTAAAGCCTCTTGAAAGGCTTTTAAGTCATGTTTCAATTATAGCATAATTTCCCAGAAATGATAGGGCAGCGGGCAAATAAAAACAGGATAATCCCATTGATTTGAGGGATTATCCTGTTTCGTCACCTTAAAATGAAGTTCAGCACAAAGACGGCCAGCAGCCCCTACATGATCGGGTGGACGTCCCGCCTGCCGGATACCATGCATAATGGATAGGTGGCAAACCCAATGGCGATCCTGTGGGCAATGGAGTAGGACAAGCGGATGGTGGTGAAGGTCAAAAAGGCGGTTTCCTTAAAGCTATACAGCTGCGTTGTAGATTTCAATCGCCTGGTCGCGGTTGATTTTTTGGAAATTCCCAATCACTTTGTCGCTTGTGTCAAAAAGGCTTGCTGCCATTTCCTTGATTTGGTGGGTCGGAAGCTTGGCATCGGCAAAACGTGTCGGAAGGTTCAAATCCTTGAAGAACTGCTCCACTTCAGCGATGGCTTTAAGGGCAGTTTCTTCTAGGTCGTAAGTGTTGACTTCAAGGTCGAACACGCGGTTTCCAAACTGGGCGAAGCGGGCCACGTCGTTTTTGTAGACATGCTTCATCCAAGCCGGGATGATGATGGCAAGTCCGGCACCGTGGGCAATGTCGTAGAAGCCGGAAAGTTCATGCTCAAGTTGATGGCTTGACCAGTCGCCGCCGCGCCCCATATCTAAAGTCCCGTTATGGGCAATGTAGCCTGCTTGCATGATTTCCGCGCGCAGGTCGTAGTTGTTAGGGTCTTTCATCAAACGGCGGCCGTTGGTGATGATCCCTTTCATGGTCGCTTCGCATAAACGGTCAGTCATATCCATGTGGTCGGCACTTACAAAGTAGCGCTCCATCACGTGGGCAAACATATCCGCCAAGCCGCAAGCTGTCTGGTATTCAGGCAATGTAAACGTAAGCTCCGGGTTAAGGATGGAAAATACCGGGCGCAGCTGGGCATAACCGATGTCGCGTTTCAGCAAGTTTTCCTCGTCCGTCATAACGGAAGATTCAGAAGCCTCGGAACCCGCTGCCGGGATCGTAAGGACCGTTGCCAATGGCAAGAACTTAGTAGCAGTCCCTTTGCGCAGGTATAAATCCCATACGTCGCCATCGTAGAAAGCACCGGCTGCAATGGCTTTTGCCGAGTCGATAACGGACCCTCCGCCTACTGCCAAGATGAAGTCAACACCGTGTTCCTTGACCATTTCAATCCCTTTGCGTGCCAATGAGATGCGTGGGTTGGGAAGGACGCCCCCTAGTTCTACGTACTCAAGCCCTGCCTCGTTCAGGCTTGCGATGATGCGGTCATATAGCCCAGAAGCCTTGATGGAGCCGCCCCCGTAATGAAGCAACACTTTTTTTGCGTGCTTTTTGATTTCGCTGCCCAGTTTGGACTCTGCGTCTTTTCCGAAAATAATTTTCGTCGGATTGTAATAGCTGTGGTTTTTCATGGGGTAAATCCCTCCCTTGTCAGAATAAGTTTATCTTAACACAATATTTGGACGGACGCACCCCTTATTTTTGAAAAGTATAAACTTTTTTGGGAAGGGCTGCTAAAAATAAAATTCTTTGATTGAAATGGGGATTAGTGGTTGACAATGAATGGAGGGAATGGTATAAAAAGAGTGTACCTGTTATCACTCGGAATGTTCGAGTGCTAATTTCGGGTAATCAATCTAGTTCCACAAGCCGTTCAGGTGAAAAACTTGACCTTCCATGGAATCACCTCTGGGAAACCCACACAGATGTGCTTCCATTCCAGGCACAAATTTTTTCCCCTTCACAAACGGGCTTGTTACACTTTTTATCATAAGGAGGAATTTCAAGTGAAGCAATTTAAAGCGGAGTCCAAGCGGATTTTGGATTTGATGATCAACTCAATCTACACCCACAGGGAAATTTTCCTTCGGGAATTGATTTCCAATGCCAGCGATGCCATCGACAAGTTGTATTACAAGGCACTTACCGACGAGAACCTGACTTTCAACCAAGAAGATTATTATATTAAAGTAAGTGTCAATGAAGAGACCCGTGAAATCACCATCTCCGACCGGGGGATTGGGATGACGGCAGAGGAAATGGAACAAAACCTGGGTGTCATCGCCCAATCAGGGTCATTGCAATTCAAAAAGGACCTGGAATCCAAGGAAGACCATGAAATTATCGGCCAATTCGGTGTCGGCTTTTACTCCGCATTCCTGATTGCCGATGAAGTCACCGTTATATCAAGGGCAGAAGGCAGCAGCATTGCCCACAAATGGCATTCAAAAGGGGCTGATGGGTACACCATCGAGGAAGCCGGGCTTGACCATACGGGGAGCGATATCATCCTTAAAGTCAAGGAAAGCACCGAGGACGAGGATTTCGACCAATACTTAAATACGTGGACCCTGCGCTCCATCATCAAAAAATACTCCGATTTCATCCGCTACCCCATTAAAATGGACACGACCCGCTCCGAGCTGAAAGAGGGCACTGAGGACGAGTACGAGGACATCGTGGAGGAGGAAACCATCAACAGCCGCATCCCAATCTGGAAGAAAAACAAGCGGGAGCTTAAAGATGAGGACTACGAAAACTTCTATCAGGAAAAGCATTTTGGCTTTGATAAACCCCTTGCTAACATCCATCTGAGCGTTGATGGGAACGTGTCCTACAATGCCATCCTGTACATCCCGGAAAGCCGCCCGTATGATTTTTACACACAAGAGTACGAGAAAGGGCTTGAACTTTACTCTGCCGGTGTCATGATCATGCAAAAATGCGCCGATTTGTTGCCGGACTACTTCAGCTTCGTCAAAGGGGTGGTGGATTCCGAGGACCTGTCTTTAAATATCTCCCGGGAAATCCTGCAACATGACCGCCAGCTGAAACTGATTGCGAAAAACATCAAGACGAAAATCAAGAACGAGCTGGAAAAGTTGCTCAAAAACGACCGCGAGAAGTTTGAAACGTTTTATGAAAACTTTGGCCGTCAGCTGAAATATGGGCTGTATGCCGACTATGGGCAAAATAAAGACACCCTTAAGGACTTGATTTTATTCCAGTCCTCCCACGAAGATAAATTGGTGACATTGGCGGAATACGTGTCCCGCATGAAAGAGGACCAAACCGACATCTATTATGGGACAGGGGCATCGGCGGACCGCATCAAAAAGCATCCGCAGGCAGAGGCCATCCTTGAGCAAGGGTTTGAAATCCTGTACTTCACCGAGGACATCGACGAGTTTGCCATCAAGATGCTCAATGAATACGAAGGCAAGAACTTCAAGTCGATCTCAAGCGCTGACATCAAACTAAACGAAGAGGACAAAGCAGTCAACGAGTCCAATTCCGATTTGCTTGAAAAAATGACGGCTGCCCTTGCCGGGAAAGTCAAGTCCGTCCGCGCTACCAGCCGCTTAAAAAGCCATCCCGTGGCATTGGCAAACGAGGGGGACATCTCCATCGAAATGGAAAAAGTCCTTAACGCCATGCCAAATGCCGACGGCGTCCAGGCTGAAAAAGTGCTGGAAGTCAACGTGAACCACCCAGTCTTTGAAACGCTCACCAAGGCCCAGGCCGAGGATGAAGGTAAATTCAACTTGTTCACGGACGTGCTCTACAACCAGGCAAGGCTCATCGAAGGGCTGGACCTAGAAGACCCAGTGGCATTCGCCGATAATGTGTGCCGCTTGATGAAATAAAACCTAAGAACGCTACTGTCACCATGGGCAGTGGCGTTTTTTAGCATTCTTTTGTGGCCCGGGAATAATGATTTGCTGTTTTTTTTCATACTGGCAAGTTTTGGGGTATAAAAGCCCCACCATAGGCAAAAGCTAATTTCAGTCTTACCTTATAGTCTTATCTTAATTGTGTGATAACTTAGACAGGAGGCAATATAGATGGTAGGTATACTCATTGCCAGCCATGGCGAATTCGCAGAAGGTATTTTGCAATCCGGCGCCATGATTTTTGGCGAACAGCAAAATGTCAAGGCTGTCACCTTAATGCCAAGCGAAGGTCCAAGCGACCTGCGGGCAAAAATGGAAGCAGCCATCTTATCCTTTGAGGATCAGGAACAAGTCCTTATTTTGGTCGACCTATGGGGCGGGACGCCCTTTAACCAGGCCAATGGCCTGCTAGAAGGCCGCGAGGACAAGTGGGCGATTGTCTCAGGGCTCAACCTGCCGATGCTCATCGAGGCATATGCCGGGCGCTTCGGTGACGATACGGCCCATCAGATTGCAGCCAAGATCCATCAAACCGCCATCGAGGGCGTGCGCATCAAACCGGAAGAACTGGAACCAAAGGCAGCTGCGGCAATTGCGGCTGCAGCCCCGGCAGGCGGAGGCGGCCGCTTGGCCCCTGGGACCGTGGTTGGCGATGGGAAGATCAAATACGTCCTGGCCCGGGTTGATACCCGCTTGCTCCATGGTCAGGTAGCCACTGCCTGGACCAAGTCGGTGCAGCCTAACCGCATCATCGTCGTTTCCGATGCGGTTTCCAAGGACAACATGCGCAAAAAACTAATCGAACAGGCAGCGCCCCCAGGGGTCAAGGCCAACGTCATCCCTATTGACAAGATGATTGAAATCGATAAAGACCCGCGGTTTGGGGACACGAAGGCCCTCATCTTGTTTGAAACCCCGCAAGATGCCCTGCGTGCCATCGAGGGCGGCGTCAACATCAGGGAAATCAATCTGGGCTCCATGGCCCATACGCTGGGCAAGGCGGTTGTAACCAAAGCTCTGGCCATGGGCAAGGAAGATGTGGAAACACTTGAAAACCTGAAAAACAATGGGGTCAACTTCGATGTCCGCAAGGTGCCCAATGATTCACGAGCCAATTTCGACGACATCCTGAAAAAAGCAAAAGCTGAACTCGGTTAATTTCCAGTACCCATAGGAGGAATTATCATGTCTTTGAATTTCATACAAATTATTTTAATCGTCCTCGTTGCGTTTTTGGCGGGGATGGACGGGATCTTGGATGAATTCCAGTTCCATCAGCCATTGGTTTCCTGTACGCTCATCGGGCTTGTGACCGGCAACCTGACCGCAGGGATCATCCTTGGCGGGAGCCTTCAGATGATTGCCCTTGGTTGGGCCAACATCGGTGCCGCTGTTGCGCCGGATGCCGCCCTTGCAGCTGTTGCCTCGACCATTATCTTGGTCCTAGGCGGGCAAGGCGCAAGCACTGAATCCATCGGTGCAGCCATTGCCGCAGCCATCCCGCTGGCGGTTGCCGGCTTGTTCCTAACCATGATTGTCCGGACGCTGGCTGTTCCCATCGTCCATATGATGGATGCGGCAGCGGAAGAAGGCAACTACCGCAAGATCGAAGCCCTGCATATCGGGGCAATCCTCCTGCAGGGGCTTCGCATCGCCATCCCGGCTGCGATCCTTTGCTTCGTACCGGCACATACCGTGCAGTCTGTCCTTGAATCCATGCCCGCTTGGCTTTCCAACGGGATGGCCATTGGCGGCGGGATGGTCGTTGCCGTCGGTTATGCCCTCGTCCTCAACATGATGGCTTCCCGGGAAGTCTGGCCATTTTTTATCATCGGTTTCGTCGTCGCAGCCATTTCCCAGCTGACACTGATCGCATTAGGGGGCCTAGGGATTGCCTTGGCACTTATTTACCTGAAACTTGAAAAAACCGGTGGTTCCCGTGGCGGCGGCAATTACGGCGACCCGCTGGACGACATATTGAACGACTACTAATTTCCACTGGATAGATGGAGGATAAAAATAATGGCTGAAAACATGAATGGCAGCAAGAGATTCAAGCTGGATAAAAGCGACCGTACAGCGGTTGCGTGGCGTTCCACTTTCATCCAGGGTTCCTGGAACTACGAACGGATGCAAAATGGCGGATGGTGTTATGCCATGATCCCCGCCATCAAAAAATTATACCCTGACAAAAGGGACCGCATCCAGGCCTTAAAGCGCCACCTGGAATTTTTCAACACCCACCCTTATGTGGCTTCCCCCATCCTCGGTGTCACCCTTGCCCTTGAAGAAGAACGGGCAAATGGGGCAGCCGTTGACGATGTTGCCATCCAAGGGGTCAAAATCGGGATGATGGGGCCATTGGCCGGTATCGGGGATCCAGTTTTTTGGTTTACGGTCCGCCCGATTTTAGGGGCGCTGGGTGCTTCACTTGCCATGAGCGGCAACATCCTTGGCCCCATCATTTTCTTCGTGGCATGGAACCTGATCCGCTGGGGCTTCATGGTCTGGACCCAGGAATTTGGTTACTCCGCAGGTTCCCGGATTACCGATGACCTGTCCGGAGGCATCCTAAAAGACATTACCGAAGGCGCTTCCATCCTCGGTATGTTCGTCATCGCAGCCCTTGTCCAACGCTGGGTTTCCATCAACTTCCGCCCAAGGGTTGCAGAAATCCAACTATCCGAAGGGGCTTACATCGACTGGGCCAACCTGCCAGAAGGTGCCGCAGGAATCCGACAAGCCATCGAGCAAAGCGCATCGGGGATGGCTATGGACCCGACCCGCATCACAACCCTTCAAGACAACCTGGATCAACTTATCCCAGGGCTTGCCGCCTTGCTATTGACCCTATTTTGCATGTGGCTCCTTAAACGAAAAGTCAGCCCAATCGTCATTATCCTTGGCCTCTTCGTTTTTGGTATTTTAGGTTACGTGATTGGTTTATTCTAAAAAAGTAGAAACCGCCCCGAAACGAAAAAACCGTTTCAGGGCGGTTTCTACATGCATACTTTTTCTATTATTTGGAAAGTATAATTGAAAGGCTCAAAAAATTCGGAGGTAATGGAGCATGGTACAATCCATCAACACAGCAGTCGACCTGGTGATCGAGGCCACTTCGTTCATGGGCCTCACCGACTATGGGAAAATTATGATTGGGGACAAGGGCTTTGAATTTTTCAATGATAGGGATTCCCGCAAATTTATCCAGATCCCCTGGGTGGAAGTGGACACTGTCATCGCCCAGGTCCTGTTCAAGGGGAAGTGGATCCCAAGATACGCCATCAAGACGAAACGAAATGGCACCTATACGTTCTCGTCCAAGGAACCTAAACTGGTGCTTCGGATAGTGCGGAATTACGTCGATCCGGCCAACATGGTACAATCCCTAAGCTTTATGGACGTGGTTAAAAGAGCATTCACCAAACAAAAAGAAGTGGAGGAGCAGTTATGAGCAAAAAGAAAGACATCCAAAAATTCATGCAAGTGGAAGCAGGGGAGGACCAACATGTGGACACCGATTTCTTTGGGAATATGTTTGCCGCCGAAGCGGGCTGCATCCTAGAAAGGGAAGGGGAAACCAGTGGCGAGGAAATCCTTGAAGATGCGCTGCATGATGGCGACTAAGGGAGCGTGTGAATTTGTTTCCTGATTTCTGGAATTAAACCAAACCTCATTGCGTATAGTTTATAAACGATGATGCAATGAGGTGAGAGGATGGACTTTCTAAAAAGTTTTGACCTGGATTTATATAACCTGTATTTGGCGATTCAAGAAGATATGGGGACGCATCCCCTTTATGCGGTCAGCAAGGCCCAGCTGTTTGTCGGCAAGCTCCACGATAAAATCCCCCATGAGAGCGAGGCTTTCTTAGAATACTTTGAAGTTGATCTAAACTGGCTCATGGGGCTGCGGGGGCATGTCACATTTGATGAAGCCTTAAAAGCCCATGAAATGCTTTACCGAATGGCTTGCTGGGCTGTGCAAAAAAAAGAGCCGCAAACTGAAGCCCTCCCTCTGTACTTGCCGCCCCATCAAATGGATGGCCATGGCCTCTCAGAGGCGGAAGTCAATGCCATCATTGAAAAGAAAGTCCTAGTAACCATGTGTGGCATAATCAAGGAAATGGATACCATCATGTCTGTTTTGGACGATATCGAACATAAATTAGAAGATTATGAAGGGGCCGATGCGAGGCTCCAAAGCCTCGAAATTGAATTTGCCCGCCTTAAGGAAGAGTGGCCAAGCTTCAAGGGCAGGTTAAAGAGCTTGCCGCGCACCACCCCTATAGAGGGAGTGTAGTGAATGAGCGGGTAAGCTTTGCTCATTAGTCATGAAAAGGTGATACCGAGTGGCTCATCACAAGAATTAGATAGAAAACCCCCTGATAATCCACGCTTTTGGGATTATCAGGGGGTTTTCGTATTACTACATCCAAGGTAGGCTGTTGACAGAAATAATGCTGATGATCAGTGTAATCAACGGGACCACCACAAAGGATAGTGCCAGAAGCAGTAAAATAACATGCGTGCCCTTGCGTTTATTTAAATTGCTGTTTTTTCGTGCGCTTTTTTTTGCCATGAGGTTTCACCCCGCTATAAATATTTGGTATAATGTTAAGTATACTACAACTGGTGTACAAAGGGAAGGATTTTTGCGGATGGAACCCCAATATCGGATTATTTTTCATATCGACCTCAATGCATTTTTCGCTTCCTGTGAAATTACCAGAAGGCCTGAACTGGCCCATCGCCCAGTTGCTGTTGGCGGGCGCAAAGGTTCGGCACGGGGAGTGGTCACCACAGCCAATTACGTGGCCCGAAAATTTGGGATCCACAGCGCCATGCCCATGGCCACAGCCAAAAGGAAATGCCGCCAGCTGGTTGTTTTGCCAGCCGATTTTGAGCTCTATAAAAAAGTGTCCCGGCAATTTTTTGAAATGCTTGGGGAATACTCGCCGTTGGTGGAAAAGGCTTCCATTGACGAGGCTTACATGGATATGAGCCACCATTTCCCGAAAAACCATCCCCAGGCCCTGGCCCACCAAATCCAAAAAAGGGTCAACGAGGAACTGGGCATTGGTTGCTCCATCGGCATCGCCCCAAATAAATTTTTGGCAAAAATGGCTTCGGACATGAAAAAGCCAAATGGGCTGACGATACTTAGGAAACGGGACTTGCCATCCATCCTTTGGCCCCTTCCCATCGAAGCCATGCATGGGATCGGCAAATCCTCTGCACCCAAGCTAAAATTAATGGGGATTGAAACCATCGGGGACTTGGCAAACCTAAAGGATACTGCCAAAATGGAGCAACTGCTGGGTCCCCATTCCCTAAAATGGGTGGACCGGGCCAAGGGCAAAGATAGGCGGCCGGTGGATGTGGAGCGCTATGATACCCTGGCTTCTATTGGGCATTCTACAACATTCCCGAAAGATTATGTCTTTGAGGAGCAGATCAAGGGAAAACTACTCCTCATGTGCCAAAAAACTGCCAGAAGATTGATGGTTGGGAAAAAATACGGAAAAACCATCAGTGTCCAGATGAAGGGTGCCGATTTCAAGAATGCCTCCAAATCAAAGACCTTGGCTGTCCCCATCCAACGGGCGGAAGAAATCTATCAAATCGCAGAGGAATTGTTTGACGGTCACTGGGAAGGGGAGCCACTTCGGCTTATTGGGGTGACGGCAGCCAATTTGACTTCTTCGAAAAAAGTCACGACCCAGCTGGATTTGTTCAATTACCAAAGTTTTGCCACGGAGGAAAAAATCAATAAAACGGTCCGGGAAATTACGAAAAAACACGGCAGCGTGCTATCGAAAGGAATTGCCAAACATGAGCCAAAAATATGATTCGCTAAAGGAAACAACGGTTTCAAGTACCGAGCATTACCGCAACTCGTTTTTACGCCTTACGGAGGATGAAGTCATCTTGCCGGATGGGAAAACGTCAACACGGGTTGTCGTCCATCATCCCGGGGGGGTCAACCTGATTGCCCTAGACGACCAGCAGCGCCTGATCTTAGTGGAGCAGTTCCGCTACCCAGTTGGAGGGGCCTTAATGGAAACCCCTGCTGGAAAATGCGAGCCCGGCGAGGAAAATATCCTGACGGCCGCCCGTGAACTGGAGGAAGAAACCGGGTACCGGGCGAAAAACCTGAAGTCCATTGGCAGTTTTACGACCGCCCCGGGCTTTAGCAATGAAATCATCGAAAATTTCTTGGCAACGGGCCTGACAATAGCAGCGGATGCCTTAAAAGGGGACGATGACGAATTCTTGAACCTGTTCTTTGTCACGAAGGAAGAGGCGTGGGATTGGGTCAAGGACGGCAAAATCATGGATTACAAAACCATCTATGCTATCCAGTACCTGACCATCGAGGGGCTTTGGTAGCATCTTCCTTGCCGAAAAATATTTAATGTGGTAAGATAATGCTATACAGTCGATTGATATGAAGGAGGAATTATGATGAAAATGGCCCATACTTGTGTCCGTGTCAAAGATTTGGAGGCTTCGGTGAAATTTTATGAGGAAGCCCTTAGTTTCAAGGAAACCCGTCGCCGTGATTTCCCGGAGTACAAATTTACTTTGGTTTATATGACCCTTCCGGGGGACCATTACGAGCTGGAACTGACGTATAACTACGGCCATCCAGCTTATGACTTAGGGAATGGTTACGGGCATATTGCAATTTCTACCGCTGACCTAGAAGGGCTTCACGCCAAGCACAAAGAAGCGGGTTATGACCTGACCGACCTAAAAGGGCTTCCGGGCATCCCGCCGTCCTACTACTTCATCATGGACCCGGATGGATACAAAATCGAAATGATTCGCGAGAAATAAATTTTTTAAAAGGGCACATCCAGGAAAACCACCTAGGATGTGCCCTTTCGCAGCTTTAAAACAGGACACCGCCCAAAAGGAGATTGACGTTTTTTTGTCAATCTCCTTTTGGTTTTTTTTATTCGTCTGCTGATTTTGTTACGGTGTTAAGGTTGATGTTCATGTCGGCCAGGCCTTCGCGCATTTTGGTATCGGCGATTTTGTTTTGCAGGTTCAAATAGTCCATGACCCCAAGGTTGCCGGTTTTAAGGGCTTCGGCGATGGCTTGTGGGACCTGGGCTTCGGCTTCGACGACTTTGGAGCGCATCTCCTCGACCTGGGCTTTCATTTCCTGCTCATAGGCAAGGGCGGTTGCACGGCGTTCCTCGGCTTTGGCCTGGGCGATTTTTTTGTCCGCTTCGGCTTGGTCGATTTGCAGCTGGGCACCGATGTTTCGGCCCACGTCGATGTCGGCAATGTCAATGGATAAGATTTCATAAGCAGTCCCAGCGTCCAATCCTTTTTTCAGGACGGTCTCGGAAATGCGGTGGGGGTTTTCAAGGACTTCTTTGTGGGAGCTTGAAGAACCGATGGTGGTGACAATCCCTTCCCCGACACGGGCGATGATGGTATCCTCGCCTGCACCCCCGACAAGGCGGGTAATGTTGGCGCGCACCGTCACTTTGGCAAGTGCTTTGATTTCCGTCCCGTTGATGGCCATGGCGGAAATCATGGGGGTTTCAATGATTTTTGGCATAACGCTCATGCGTACGGCTTCAAAAACGTCGCGTCCTGCCAGGTCGATGGCTGCGGCACGCTCAAAGCCCAGGTCGATTTTGGCGCGGTGGGCAGCGATGAGGGCATCGACGACATTATTGACGCGGCCCCCAGAAAGCAAATGGCTCTCAAGCTGGTTTTGGCTAAGCTCGATGCCAGCTTTGGTCCCTTTGATCAAGGGATTGATGACCGCTGCCGGGCGGACACGGCGCAGGCGCATCCCGACTAAAGAAAACAGGTTGACCTTGACCCCAGCCGAAATGGCGGAAATCCAAAGCCCAACAGGGATAAAGCTGAAAAACATCAGGACCAGGACGGCGATGACCACAAATAAGATCAAGCCGCTGTCTACGAAATAAGTTGCATCCATTGTCTCACTCCTCGATTTTTGTTTTGACAAACAATGTGTTGTCTTTTACATACATGCCCAAAATTTGGGTGCCTGCCAGGATGTAGCTGGATTCGGTGCGGACTTCCACCTGGGTGCCTTCAAAGTCGGCATGGCCATAGGGCCTTAGGGCAGTGATGGCTGTGCCGGTTTTGCCTATGAGGGCATTCAGGTCGACCGCGCCGGTTAAATCTTCCGCCAGGTTTTCTTGTAAAAACAACCGGCCCTGTACTTTCTTTTTCCTCAGGAGGGCCACCATCAGGGCGGCGATGGGAATCAAAAGGGCAAGCTTGCCCAAGACGATCAGGGGCCCGTTGGGAATCTGAGTATAGGTCAGGTAAAGGGCAGCCCCCAACAAAAGCAACCCGAAGAAACCGATGGGCCCAAATACTTCCAAGAAGATGTCGGCGATAATAATGATAACAGCCAGGGCAAACATCAGGATAAACCAAAATAACATTGAAACACCCCCTAAAAATGTTGCAAGCCCCAAAGGGATTGTGGAATTTACTAGGCAGTTGGCGGGCCAATTTGCTTCATCAACTGCTTTCATACTCTCATTGTAAACTGTTTGGGGTGGGGTGTCAATAACAAAATTAAAATTGTTAGCTGTTTTTTTGTCACCTAACACAATAAAACTAGACCATGGGTTTTGATCTAGTTTTATTTTATTAGTCATTTTAACACTTTGTGCGAAAATTTACAAATTTTTTGGAGATGGCATGCCGAGGATTTGGATGAAATAATCAAGGCCGGCGTCCATGAGGCCCATTTCAAAATCGAAAGCGGGATGATGCAGGGGGGCAGTGTTTCCTAGGCCCAAAAAAGCGAAGAGGATGGGGCAGTTTTTTTTGTAAATGCCGAAGTCCTCGGATTGCATGACCGGGGCGGGCAACTGACGGATGCCTGGGACTGCTTGGCGGACTGCTTCAAACAGCATTTCATCGTTGATGAGGGCCTCGTACCCATCAAAGTAGCTGATTTCAAAGGTGCAGTCGAATTCATCGGCATAATCTTGGGCAATTTGTTTGATGTGCGCCTTGAACCAGGCGTGGGTTTCGCTGTCGTAGGAGCGAAGCGTCCCGGATAGGTGGGCCGTATCGGCGATGATGTTGCGTGCGCTGCCGCTGTTTAGGGCTCCGAATTTAAGGAGCCTTCGGTGGATGATGGGGTAGCTTGCCTCCAATTCGTATAAATCCGCCAAGTAGCGGCAGGCGATTTCAAGGGCATCGATGCCTTCATGGGCGCTACCGACATGGGCGCTTTTTCCCCGGATGATGATGTCCGTTTCCGACCCGGCTGCCATCATGGGGCCTTTGATGGTGTAAATTTCCCCAGGTTTCAGGCCCGGCCATAGATGGAGCCCATAAAGGGCGCTCACCTGATAATGTTCAAGCAGGCCTGACCCCGAAATGATGTTGGCACCCGCTTCTTTTTCTTCTGAAGGCTGGAACACCAGCACGACGTTCTTATCAAGCCCCGTACGGTTCAAGTGGATGTATTCAGCAAGCCCCAGTAAAATCGCCATATGGCCGTCATGGCCGCACGCGTGCATAAATCCCGAATTCTTGGAAGCGAAATCCAGCCCGGTCGCCTCCTCAAGTGGCAAGGCATCCATGTCCGCGCGAAAGCCGATGGTCACCTCCTGATGATTGTCAAAGTATAAAACGAGCCCGGTGTCGCCCACCTCGTGGATGGTGCAGCCCAAGTGTTTCACCGCATTTATGATGTATTCTTTCGTATTGAATTCTGCAAGCCCTGGTTCGGGTATTTGATGAAGGTCCTTGCGAAACCTTGCCAAATCTGTTGCCATGATGGTCACTCCTTTACCTATAGGTATGCCTGTGGCGGGTGGAGGGTTTGGACGAATATCCGCTGTTTGAAAAATATCTTCCGACGTGGTAAAATGAAATAAAAAAGGAGACGGATCATGGAACATTTCTGGCATTACGAAACACCCATCGGCTGGGTGACGCTGGTGGACGGCGGGGCAGCGATTACGGGCTGTTATTTTGGGAAGCGGGAACTCGGCACACCAGGGGAAACGGGGTTGATCAAGGAGGCGCACAGCCAGCTGCTGGAGTTTTTACGGGGCAAGCGGCAGGCCTTCGACCTGCCACTTGATGCTAAGGGCACTCCCTTTCAAATGCAGGTCTGGGATAAACTGGGTGAAATCCCGTATGGGCAGACACGGTCTTATCAAGACATTGCCAACGCAATCAATAACCCAAAAGCCGTGCGGGCCGTTGGCATGGCCAATAATAAAAATCCCATCTCCATTTTCATCCCCTGCCACCGGGTCATCGGAAGCAACGGGAAACTGGTCGGTTATGGGGGCGGGCTGCCTCTGAAAGAGAGGCTTTTGGATTTGGAGAGGGAAGCTGTGCTGTAAAAAGGAAGTGGACCTATTTGTGGATACCTCTAATAACTCCAATTCACCCGAATTTGCGGTCTTTTTCCGCCCATCCTAATAGCCCACCAAAGGAGGAAACCTTCCTACGGAAGGGCGGGGACCCTGCCAGCAAAAATGCCATGAAGTTCCACTTCACTGCAATGCTCTAAATCTTTATTGCGCCGAGGAGCGCAAGGTCGTGAGCACCGTAGAAGCATTTTCACTTCCTCGGCTGGACGAAAAAATCCTCGCAAATGCGGGCAAGGCTCTTACGGTTTTCTTGTTCTGAGGAAGGTCACGCAGTGAGTACCGTAGGAACAAAGCGAGTTAATAGAGGTACCCTTGTTCCAATTGACGGGCAAGGCGAAAGGGTATCTTTCATCAAATCCGTTCAAAATGCATATAATGAAAAGGATATCAATAGCCAATAGCTCTGATTGTGTGGTAAAATAACCTTAAAAATGAGCAATGGGAAAAGAGGCTATGAAATTGGCAGTCAAAGACACGGCATTTAGATATATGATGAAGCAAGACCCGAAATACACGGCTGACACTTATAAAGCATTAACAGGCAAATGGGTCAATCCTGAACTAATCAAGCCATTTAACCTAGAGGACAGGTTTGAAAAATCCTTACGCTACAACGATGTGGCTTTCCTCCTGGATGGCTGGAACCTCCTCGTCTTGATTGAACACCAGAGTACCCTAAATCCAAATATGTGCTTTCGGATGTTGGAGTATTACCTCCACTTGGTGGACCTGTACATCAGGGAAAACCATCTAAAAAAATTTGGGACCCAGGAAATGGTGCTCCCGAAAGCAGAGTTTTATGTGGTCTATAATGGGAAATCACCTCTTCAAAACGAAGTATTGCAATTGGACTTAGGCTCCATCATAGCCCAGGCAAAAGTCCTGGACATCCATTTCGATAAATTAAAGGATAAAAGCAAAGACAACGCATTGGCGGGTTACGCCCGGTTTGTGAAGCATTCCAAATCCATGAGCGTAAAGGATGCCATCCAAAAAACAAGGGAAGAGGGTTACTTGCCCGAATTTTTCCAAGAAGGGAAGCTGATCAATATGTTTGCGGAAATTTTCTCATATGATAATGAACTGAAATATGAAGGGAAATTGGAAGCTGAACGGGAAAAGGAATATAAGTATGTTTCCAAGCTACTTAAAAAAGGATACGATTCTGAAACTATCAAGGACTTAACTGAAATTACGGATGAACGCTTAGAAGAAATTAAGGAAGAAGTAAAGGTCAATAATTAAGCCACCGATGAAAATCCCTGCAAGCATTTCGTGCGGGGGTTTTTTAGGAAGCCAGTCATCATAGCATCCCGCCCCATGAAAAAAGGAGGTTAACGTTAAAGTTAGCCTCCTTTTTTTCAGTTTTAAAGCTCCCTGACAGGGATATTCGCCCTTAACCGGCGCTCGATCATATTGAATTCCAGGTTGTTGCCTGGTGTGACGAACATGCAGGCATAGCCGTCGGCACCTGCCCTTCCGGTGCGCCCGATGCGGTGGATGTAAGTATCGGCTTCCTCGGGGACGTCAAAGTTGTAAATATGGGTCACATGGCGGATGTCAAGGCCGCGGGCGGCGACGTCCGTTGCGATCAAAAACTGGAGGTCGGCACTGCGGAAGGTTTTCAAAATCCTTTCCCGTTTATTTTGGGGGATATCGGAATGGATGGCGGCCACGTTGTATTTTTGCTGTTTCATCTTGGCCAAAAGCTCATCGGCACGGCGTTTCGTCCGGCAAAAAATAATCGCCAAAAAGGGTTGGTCCTGCCCGATGGCTTTCAAAAGGTCGGGGAATTTTTGCCGGTCGGTGGTATGGACAATTTCTTGCCTGATGGTGGCGGCATCGACGGGCTCATGGGTTGCCTCAATCAGTTCAGGGGAAATGGTATAGGCATATACCAGTTTCTTCACCGCAGGTGGCAGGGTAGCCGAAAAGCAGAGGGTCTGGCGGTTGCCGGGGGTATTTCGTAGGATGCGGTCCATTTCGTTCTTAAAGCCCTTTAGGATCATCTGATCCGCCTCGTCAATGACCAGGTGCTTGATATGGTCCAACTTGACGGTCCCCTGCCCGAGATGGTCCAACAGCCGTCCCGGGGTAGCGATGATGAGGTGGGGCGGCGTTTTCAGGCGGGCGAGCTGCTGCCCCATGTTTTTCCCCCCGTAGATTTGCAGGGTCTTGATGCCTTTCGCTTCTGCCAGTGCCTTGGATACTTCAAAAATCTGGAGCGCCAATTCACGGGTTGGTGCCAGCACCAACGCTTGGGTCACTTCGTTTTTGGGAACGATCAATTGGATGAGCGGCAGGATGAATGCGAGGGTTTTTCCCGACCCTGTCTGGGACTGGACGATCAGGTCCGAGCCGCCCAGGATTTTAGGGATGGCACTTTCTTGGACCGGTTTTGGTATTTTAATCCCTTGTTTTAAAAGGGGGGCGAGCAACGCTTCGTGGATGTTCAGCTGTGAGAAATTCATAATGGCTCCTTTATGGGGGTTCTTGGAAAACCCCCTCGTTTCCCTTATTATAGCATATCTTGGGCAAGACATGCCCATGGTTCCTGTTTTTTGGGCGAAATTAATCTTTTTATAGGCTAAACCATCACCTCTTATGGGCAAACCGCATAAATTGTAGAAGGATAGATAATCCTGGCCTGTTTCAGTGAGGTCAGAAATTCATGCAAAGGAGAGTTGGGAATGAATTGTAACCTAATATCTTGTCAATCCCCCGAGGAAAAGTCCTGTCCTTGTCCTAGTTCCCCAGAAGAAGCCTGCCAGTTATGCTTCGGCTTCGAACCTGGCAATACCGGCCCCCAAGGCCCTCAGGGACCGAAAGGCCCTGCCGGCTTAGGGGTCGTCCAACCATATGACCCAAACACGGGCTGTTATGCCAAAGGCGCTATTGTCTGGTACGGAGGTGGCCTTTGGAGCGCCAACGTGGATTGCCCTGAGGGCGCCCCGGGAAGCTCCTCTGATTGGACCATGCTCGACCCTGACATTATCGCAGGCGCTACCGGTCCCGAAGGGCCGCAAGGCGAGCCGATGCCTGCCATTGCCCAGCCCTATGTCCCAGGCGGGCATTACCATGTGGGCGACATCGTCTACTACCGCGGCCAGCTTTATGTGGTAACCCAGGACGACCCTCAGGGCGCCCCTGGGTCAAGCCCCGATTATAACCTGATTACCGGCCTTGTCGTCCAAGGCTCAACTGGCCCTACAGGACCTACAGGCGGTAATTTCCCTGTGGTCTACGACCCCAATGAAAGTTGCAGCTATACTGCTGGGATGGTGGTGTATTATAATGGCAACCTCTACGAAGTCACGAAAGATTGCCCGCAGGGCGTGCCAGGCTCCTCTTGTGATTACACGCTGATTTCAAGCCAGGCGCTGGATGGCCCCACAGGGCCGCAAGGGCCGGAAGGGGATGCGACAGCCCAGCCATATGACCCCGACATGACTTATTACAAAGGGGATGTCATCTACTACCAAGGGTCCTTGTACTGGGTCAACAAAGACAATCCCCAAGGGACGCCAGGTTCCTCCCCGGATTACACCCACATCGACTATTTGGTCGTCAAAGGGGCTACAGGCCCAACAGGAGAAGGCTTCCCGACAGCTTATAACCCAGCGGTTTCCGATGGTTACCCCATTGGGCAACTGGTTTATTACAATGGCGACATCTACCAAGTGAACAAACTCCATCCAAAAGGCGTGCCCGGCAAATCGGCAGATTACACCTTGGTAGCCAAGGCCCCTGCGCCGGAAACAGGCCCTCCAGGGCCAACAGGCCCCGAAGGCCCTTCCGCCAGCTGCAGCTGCGCCGCCAGCATCGACCAAAACACAGATGATTTGGATAACCTGGAATCGACCTGCGACGACATGAAAAATGAAATCAACAACATCACCGACCAAATCCATGACACCGAGAACCGGATTAAAGATGACCAGAAAAAAGCCCAGGACAACGCCGATGCCATTGCCGATTTGGAAAAACAAGTGGAAGAGCAGACCTGCATCCTCATGGAAGTCAAAGGAAGCCTTGGCCAATACGGCTGCGGCAATTCCATCCCCTTTGAAATCAACTCCGCCACTTATTTTGCGGTCCCGTGGTCGGGCACCCAAAGCCAGATGCTCAAACAAGGGAATGTCGTCCCAACCGGCGGGACCTTCTTTGGCTGCAAGATTTACCGGGCCATGTTTTATGGGAACCAATCCAACGTCCTCGACAACATTACGTGCGGGACGACGACTTCCGGGAAAAATGCCCAGATGCAGCTGCTGCCTGACTGCATGGTTTCAACCATCGTCAACGCCGGCGGGTGGTATACGGATGCCCATGGCAACAAGATTGGCGTCATGAAAGGGAATTTTTATTTGGATAACGGCTGGCTCAACATGGAAACCGACCCTAAAGGCGGGATTTATGGCCGCCAGGAAAATGCGCCTTATTATGTTTATGTGGACTTTACCTGCTGCTCTACCAACACCCTTCCAACCTGCCCAACGTCTTACTGCATGGACTGCTGCAACTACAGCGGCCAATGTACCGCCACTTTTTGTGCCCAGACTTCCAAAGGGGCCTGTGCTACCGGCAGCGGTGCGACAGGGGCTTGCAACTGCGGTTCTTGTGCTTCCGGTTTCAGGACTCCATGCGGATGCGGTTGCTGCAACGTGCTCAAGTAGGCTGATTGCGTAAAAAAATGACTTAAAAGGAGAGTTGAGAATGAGTAATTACAATAATTCCCACGGATGTCCCCCTCCTGCCTGTCAGCCAGTCTGTGGCTGCCCAGCCGGCCAGGCCCCCGATGGGCCCATGGGCCCCATTGGGGCAACAGGGCCAGCCGGTCCCGGGATTATCTCAGAATATAACCCCGATGATGCCAGCTCTTACAAAAAAGGGCAGTTGATTGTCGACAATGGGAACCTTTATTTAGTCAATAAAGACGACCCGCAGGGCGTTCCGGGTTCTTCTCCGGATTACACCTTATTGGCCCCGGACGTGACCATCGGCCCAACAGGCCCCGAAGGCCCCATGGGCCCCCCAGGGATCAAAATCCCCACTACCTTCAACCCGGGTGATTCTTCCAATTATGTGGAGGGGCAACTGATTTATGACAATGGCAAGATCTACATCGTCAATAAAGACAACCCTGAGGGCATCCCCGGGCAATCCCCGGATTACACGGAACTAAGCCCCGATGCCGTCCCCGGCCCCGAAGGCCCGACTGGCCCTGGCGGCGTGGACGTGCCACAGGATTTCAACCCGGATGATGCCGCCAATTATACGGTGGGCAACCTGATTTATTATAACGGGCGGCTTTATGTGGTCTGCCGAAACCACCCATCAGGCGTACCGGGTTCTTCCCCTGATTATTGCCCGGTCAATGCAGATGTGGTGCCAGGCCCAACCGGCCCCGGCGGCCCTCCAGGGATTGCCCTGCCCGTCACTTGGGATGCGGGGGATGCCTCAAGCTATGCGGCTGGGACCATCGTCTATTACAATGGCAACCTGTATTATGTCAATAAAGGCAACCCAAGCGGGACACCGGGAAGCAGCCCAGACTATGATTTAATCGACCCAGGCCCAGTGCCAGGACCTACGGGCCCAACAGGCATCGGCGCCCCGGCCCAGTGGCAACCTGATGATACGGTCAACCTGATGCAAGGGCAACTGGTGCAGTATGGCGACAAGCTTTATGTGGTCAACAAGGATGCCCCCCAAGGCGTGCCGGATTCTTCCCCTGATTACAGCGAAGTCCAGACCAAAATCGAATCGGAAGGCGATACAGGTCCGGCAGGCCCAACAGGCCCTCAAGGCGAATGCGGGTGCGATGATCAGATTATCGACAACGCAGTGAAAGTAGCAGCCCTTCTGGCATGCGCCAATGACTGCATCAGCCTGACCAACCAAAACGACATCAATATCGGGCATTTGTATGACATGCTTGGCGACCTTGAGGGCCAAATCAACGACAATGAGGACAAGCTGGATGAAATCGAAGGGGCCAATGACCCTGAGACCCAAGAACAGCTGGATAAATATACGACGTATTGCAGCGGCGACCCGACCCATGCCAATGCCAGCGGCGGGACAAGCGCGACCACTGCCATCGTGTCCCAGGGAAGCCCCACCGACATCGGCTGCTTCTTCGGCTGCACCATTTACCGCCAGTGCTACTATGGCACCGTCAGCTCCAACTTCTTGCAAGGGACTTCCACCTTCCAGCTCCCCACACAGGATGGTTCTGGCAATTCGGCAGCGGTGACCGGCATCGTCAAATACGGCGGTTCCTGGACCGACCCTAAAGGGGTTGTCCATCAGTTTTCCGCGGACGATGGTTCAAATTCAGGCTCTGTTTCTGTGGATTCAAACGGCAACCTCTTTGCTTCTGTTGGTGGGACATTCCTATCTACCATGAAAAACGAGCCTTATTATTTATGGGTGGATTATTTGGTGTGCAACGATTTGCCAGCGCCGCAGCCGGCAACGGACGACGATTGCAACCCATTATTCGGTGGCGGCCTGACCGCTTTTGTCTTTGACCCTGACACCATGGACCAACTCCATGTTGGCGACATGGTCACCCACAACGGGGATGTGTACCAAGTCATGAGCACCCCAGCCAAGGACATGAACACGGCCAGGAATTTCTCCGCCGGCGACGCATCGTCCTACCAGCCAGGGGATTTGGTGACCGATCCTGCAACCGGTAACATCTACGTTGTCAATAACGCAAGCCCAGGGGGAACCCCGACCACAGCGGCCGACGGAACCAGCCCGAACCCGGATTATACCTTGATGTACCAAAGGGTGCAATAATCCAAGGTTTTGAATCTTTAGTAAAGGAGAGTTGGGAATGAAACCGAAACAACCTACTCCATGCCCGCCCAAACAGCAAAAGCCGAAACCTCCGACCTTTGCTGAATGCCTGGAAATCATGGGTGGCGGCACCGGTCCCCAAGGCCCGGATGGCCCGGTTGGCGATCCAGGCCCTGCCATGAGCACCCCCTATGACCCCGACCAGTCGTGTTCTTATGTGAAAGGGCAGGTCATCTACGACAATGGCTCCCTTTGGGCTGCTACCACCAATTGCCCCCAAGGGGAACCGGGCTCAAGCCCTGATTACTCCCTTGTCACCAATGTGGTGGCCCAGGGGGTGACCGGGCCGACCGGGCCTAGGGGCCAAGACGGCGAAAGCGTCGTCATCCCTTATGACCCTGACCAGTCCCATAGCTACAAGCAGGGGCAGATGATTTATAAAGACGGAAAAGTCTATTATGTGACCAAGGACAACCCACAGGGCGTCCCAGGCTCATCCCCCGATTACGAGGAAATCCCGCCATCGCTGACGGAAGGGCCGACGGGGCCCATGGGGCCCAATGGGTTCGCCGATGCCATGATCTATGACCCCAATATGGCTTGCTCTTACAAAAAAGGGCAGCTGATTTATTACAGCGGCAACCTTTATGTTGCCACCACCGACTGCCCTCAAGGGACACCGGGGGAGTCTTGTGATTACCTGCTGGTTTCCATGACGGCCATGGTGGGGCTGACAGGTCCCGCCGGCGAACAGGGGACCCGGTTCCCGACCCCTTGGGACCCTAATGATGCCACCGCTTATGTGCCAGGTGACATTGTGTATTACAATGGCAACCTGTATGAAGTCAATACGGACAACCCCCAAGGCACCCCAGGGGATTCCCCGGATTATACGTTGATCCCCAACCAGCAATTGGACGGGCCCATGGGCCCTCCGGGCTCCATCATCGTCAATTTTTATGACCCCAATGGGATTTATAAAAAAGGCGACTTGGTGTACTACCAGGGCGAGCTTTATGTGGTCAACCGGGACAACCCGGTAGGGCCACCTGACCAGTCCAGTGATTATACTTTAGTGGACAACATCTGGTCGGCAACAGGCCCTGGCGGCTTGATGGGACCGGTTGGGGAACCGGGGGATTGCGGCTGCCCAGGGCTTCAGGGGCAAAACATGTTCAATGTCTTATGGCTGCTTGCCATTTGGAACGACCTGCAAAACCGCATCGACAACCAGCAAGACGCTTTGAACGACATCAACAACCAGTTGGACGAAGATGAGGACCGAAACGACCAAGATGAAAAAACCATTGAGGACATTAAAAATGGCACCCCAAGCGATACGGTCATCAAGCTCCTCAACTCCGCCTCTTATTGTGCTTGCCCATCTGGCGGGGGCTGTGCTCCTTACATGTTATATGCCGATTCCAACAATACCCATATTGGGCAAATCGGGACCCCTTGCGTGGTGGGCACCTTCTTTGGTTGCCCGGTTTACCGCCAGTGCTACTATGGGGCTGCGACCTCATCGGCCCTGACGGGGAACGTGACCATGAACCTGCCTACAAGCACTGGGACCCCTGGCTTCATTGTGGATACCGGGGGGACCTGGTATGACATTACCGCAGGTACTACCGTTGCCGGGTCCGGCGAAGGGATTGCCGGCGGGTTCCCTGCGGGTGCCTTCATGATTGCCATGACCGGGACGATGAATACCGCCGACGGGACCTTTGCCTTCAGCGGTTCCGGCAAAAACAACCTGGCTTCCTCCAGTGTCCTGATCAATAACGGGCAACTGCAGTACAACATCAATGGCGGCAACTTAAGCACACATCAGTACCGCTTTTGGACCTGGGTGGATTATGTGGATAAAGACTGCACGCCAACCCCAGCCGCAACGTGACTTAGCAGATCTTGAGTAAAGGAGAGTTGGGAATGAATCCAAATCAACCTAATAACTGCCCGCCCAAGCAGCCAAAGCCGAAATCGCCGACTTTTGCTGAATGCCGGGACCTGATGAGTGGCGGTTCGGGGCCAATGGGGCCGGATGGGCCGATGGGGGATAGCGGGCCTGCTATGTCCACCCCCTTCGACCCGAGCCAAACCGGAACTTATGTGGCGGGGCAAATCATTTATTCCAATGGCGCCCTATGGGTCGTCAACCAAAACCAACCCCAAGGCATCCCCGGGGCAAGCCCCGACTACAGCCTGATTACCGATGCCGTGGCGCAGGGGCAAACCGGCCCCACGGGCCCCACGGGCATTGATGGGCAAAGCGTCGTGGAGCCTTATGACCCAGATGAATCCGGTGGCTACCGAAAAGGCCAGCTGATTTATAAGGACGGGAAAATTTATGAAGTCGTCAAGGACCACCCCCAAGGGGGGCCAGGCGAATCCGATGATTACCAAGAAATCCCCCCATCCATTGCCGAAGGGCCCACTGGCCCACTAGGGCCTTCGGGGCCGGGGAACGTGACCATTTACGACCCGACCCAGTCTTGCAGCTATAAGGTGGGCCAGGTGGTGTTTTATAAGGGCAACCTGTTTGTGGTCAATACCGACTGCCCACAAGGGACACCGGGCGCATCTTGCGACTACAACGAAGTGGATTACGTCATGGCCTTAGGGGTCACCGGGCCCACAGGGGCGACCGGAAGCCATTTCCCGACCCCATGGGATCCCAATGACGTGACTGCTTATGTGCCAGGGGATATTGTTTATTATAACGGAAATCTGTATCAAGTCAACCGGGACAACCCACAGGGGACGCCTGGCGATTCCCCGGATTATACGCTGATCCCCAACGTTGAGCTTGACGGGCCCATGGGGCCTAGCGGGGATATTATCGTCAACTTCTACGACCCTAATGGCATCTATAAAAAAGGCGACCTGATTTATTACAATGGCGACCTTTATGTCGTCAACCGGGATTACCCGAGCGGGACACCCGGCCAATCCGCGGACTTCAGCCTGGTGCAAAACATCTGGTCCGCCGTCGGCCCCGGCGGGGCACAGGGCCCTGCCGGCCCCCCTGCCATCTGTGGCTGCGAAGGACTTCCTGGCATCAACCATTTTTACATCGCTTTGGTCACCTCCATGTTCAACGACATCCGCGACCGCATCCATAACCAGCAAGACGAGCTTGACAACATCAATGAGCAGGCCCGCCAAGACGACGACAAGAACCAAGACCAATCGGACCGGATCGACGACCTGGAAAATGGGGGGGCCGTATCGGTGGCAGCCAATGCCATGTCTTATTGCGCCTGCAACGCCAATGGGGGCTGCACCCCTTATATGTTGGATGACAGCCCCGATAGCACCCAAATCGTCCAGTACGGGACCCCTTGCGAAATCGGGACTTTCTTTGGCTGCCCGGTTTACCGCCAATGCTACTATGGGCGCGCCAACTCTTCCATGATTACAGGGAACATCTCCATGAACCTTCCCGTCACCACCGGATCCCCGGCGCTGATTGTCAATACCGGGGGGACCTGGTACGATGTGTCGGCCGGGATTGCCCTGGTGGGGCAGATGAGCGGCGCCTGGGGCTGGGAACTTGGGGTCATCGAGGCCCTTGGGGACCTAACCTATTGGACCATTCCCTACGATGACACGTTTGCCTTTGGGGCCAGCGGGTCCGTCAGCCGGGTATCCAGCGGTTTCTCCATCGTCCCAGGGACGAACGGCTCGCCCAACCAGCTCCAGTTCAATGTGGACGGCGGCGTGCTGAAAAGCCATAAATACATGTTTTGGACCTGGGTGGATTACATCGACCAAAATTGCACCCCAACCCCGGCATTGCCAGCGGGCGGTTAAAACCTAGACCCACGAGGCCATGCCGCCGACTCGCCATCCAAGGGGTAGGGGCATGGCCTTTTTAAAAAAAGCGGGCAGGCCGCCCGATAACGCCTGGCCTTGGCAGCGGGGGATGTAACCGATTGCGGGCATCCGTATATGCTGTAAAAGGATGGAAGGCACTGGCCTATTTTGAGGGAGGCCAGCAGAATCAAGCAAAGGAGAGTTGGGAATGAATTATAACGAGAATAGTGGATCATGTCATCCAAACCCTTGCAAGTCTAGCCCCCAAGAAGCTTGCCAGATTTGCTTCGGTTTCGAACCCGGCCATGATGGCCCCCAGGGCCCCCAGGGACCGAAAGGGCCGGCTGGGGAAGGTATCGTCCAGCCATATGACCCATCGAAGGCGCCATCGTACAAAAAAGGGATGCTTATTTGGTATGGGGGGCTGATGTGGGAAGTCAATACGGACAACCCCCAAGGGATCCCCGGCAACTCCCCAGACTACACCATGATCGACCGAAGCCCTGTCTTGGGCGCCACCGGTCCGACCGGGCCGCAAGGGGAGCCGGAACCTGCCATTTCGCAACCTTATAGCCCGGACAACCATTACAAGTTCGGGGACATTATTTATTACCATGGGGAGCTTTACCTGGTCACCACCGACAACCCGCAAGGGGCCCCAGGCTCCGGGAACGACTACACCCTTATTACGGGGCTTGTGGTCCAAGGGGTCACAGGGCCTACCGGACCTACTGGGGGAAGCTTCCCGCAAGTGTTCGACCCTAACAATAGCTGCAGCTACAAAGCGGGCATGCTGATTTATTATAAAGGCAACCTGTATAAAGTGCTGAAGGACTGCCCCCAAGGAACCCCTGGGTCTTCTTGCGACTACAGCCTGATTTCCGCCCATGCCCTTGACGGGCCCACCGGGCCGCAGGGACCTGAGGGGGATGCCACGGCGCAACCTTATGACCCTAACATGACTTATTACAAAGGGGATGTCATCTATTATAATGGCGCTTTGTACTGGGTGAACAAAGACAACCCAGAGGGAACCCCGGGATCTTCCCCTGATTACACCCATATCGACTACATGCTGGTTCAGGGGATGACGGGACCGACCGGCGAAGGCTTTGCGACGGCTTATGACCCTGAGGTTTCAAATGGCTACCCCGTTGGGCAGCTGGTGTACTATAATGGGGACATCTATGAGGTCAATACCCTACACCCGCAGGGCACCCCTGGTGAATCTTCCGATTACACCCTGGTTGCAAAAGCACCGCCTGCCGAAACGGGACCCCAAGGCATCACCGGCCCCGAAGGCCCACCTGCCAACTGCGAGTGCCGGGCGCTCATCGACGAAAACACCAACGACCTGGAAAATTTGCAGGATATTTGCGACGAGGTGAAAAACGAGATCACCAACATCACCAACCAAATCGACGACACGGAAAAACGCATCGAGGACGACCAGAAAAAGGCCCAGGACAATGCGGACCGGATCGCCAACCTGAAAGACAAAGGGAAGGAAAACGCTTGTGTCGTGGCACAGCTGAAAGCGAGCATCGGCCAATACGGCTGCGGCGACCAATTGCCATTTGAGGTCAATTCAGCCACTTATACAGCAGTGCCATGGGCTGGCACCGAAAGCCAGATGCTCAAACAAGGAAGCATCTTCCCGACTGGGGGGACTTTCTTTGGCTGCAAGGTTTACCGGGCGGTGTTTTACGGGATGCAGTCCAATGTGCTGGACAACATCACTTGCGGGCTGACCAGTTCCGGCTATAACTCACGGACGACCTTGCTGCCATCTTGCATCGTATCGACCATCGTGGATGCTGGCGGCTGGTATACCCAAGGGGACGGGACGAAATCGGCGGTCATGACCGGTAACTTCTATTTGGATAACGGGTACCTGACCATGGAGACCGACCCTGCCCATAAGCAAAAAAACCAGCCTTATTATGTTTATGTCGACTTTACCTGCTGCTCCACCAACAGCCTGCCTACTTGCCCGACGGCTTATTGCCTGGATTGCAGCAACAACAGCCAAGACTGCACCAATGCCCAGTGCGCCAAGACATCCATCGGCAAATGTGGCGTTTCCACAAGCGGAGCCACTGGCACCTGTGCGTGCAAAAACGATTCGTCCGCACCGAAAACGGGCTTCAATTCACCGGCTGCAGGCGGTTGCAACAACTTGATGCCATAGGCCCTTACGCCCAAAATATGACCGATGGGCACCCCTGATGACCCCAATCCCCTAAGTGGGCGGGTTGGCAGGGGTACCCCTAAAAGGAGAGTTGAGAATGAGTAACTTCAATAAATCCTGCGGATGCCCACCCACCCTAACGCCAATTCCCCCACAACGCCCATGCCCATGTTGTGGCGGCTCTGCGGCCGGCCAGGGCCCCGATGGTCCCATGGGCCCCGTAGGGGCCACCGGCCCCGCCGGTCCAGGGATTATCTCGGAATTCAATCCGGACGATGCATCCAATTATAAAAAAGGCCAGCTGATCGTCGATGGCGGGAACCTTTATTTAGTCAATAAAGACGACCCCCAAGGCGTTCCTGGCTCATCCCCAGATTATACCCTGCTGCCGCCTGATGTAACCGAGGGACCGGCAGGGCCTGAAGGGCCGCAGGGCCCTCCGGGGATTGAAATCCCCGCTACTTTTGACCCAAGCGAGACCGGCAACTACAAGGAAGGCCAGCTGATTTATTATCAGGACACCATTTACATGGTCAACAAGGACAACCCAAGCGGGCTCCCTGGGGAATCCCCTGATTATACCGCGGTTACCCCTGACCCGGTCTCTGGCCCTCCCGGCCCGACAGGCCCCAATGGGCTTGATTTGCCACAGGCTTTCAATCCCGACGATGCAGGCTCTTACAAAGCCGGCAATGTCATCTACTACGAGGGGCGGCTTTATGTGGTCTGCCGCGACCATCCCCATGGGGTGCCCGGTTCTTCCCCGGATTACTGCCCTGTCAACGCCCAGATCATCCTTGGCCCATCAGGCCCTGCGGGCCCTCCCGGCCTGGCACTCCCCATTACATGGGACCCCAACCAAGCATCTTCTTACGTAGAGGGGGATATTATTTATTACAAAGGCTCCCTTTACTGGGTGAATAAGGACAACCCACATGGCACGCCTGGCGAATCCCCGGATTACGATTTGATCGACCCAGGTGTCCTTTTGGGCCCAACCGGCCCCACTGGCATCGGCTACCCCATCGAATACAACCCTGATGACAATGTCAACCTGTTGCAAGGGCAGCTGGTCATCTCAGGCGGCCAGCTTTATGTGGTCAACAAGGATGCCCCCTCTGGCGCCCCTGGCTCCTCCCCTGACTTTTCACCGGTCAATACCGGCGTTGTTTCCTCTGGGGACACCGGGGTAGGCGGCCCAACCGGCCCAACCGGCCCTTGCGGCTGCACCGACGACATTACCAATAATGCCATCACCATCGTCAAGATCCAAAACTGCACCAGCATCGCCCAAAACCAAATCAACAACAACCAAAGCAAATTAGATGATTTGGAGGACAAGCTGGATGATTTGGAAGACCAGATCCAAGACAATACCGACGCCCTGGCCGACATCAAAAATCAGATCGAGAACAACCAAGACAGCTTGGATGGCATGACCAACCCCAATACTTATTGTGGCGGGACGCCTTACATCATCAATGCCCAAACCGGAAACAACCTAATCAACACCGGCGGATGCGGGCTTGGCGGCTATTACAAAACCAAGTCCACCACTGTGCAAGAAGGTACTCCTGAGGAAGTGGGCTGCTTCTTTGGCTGCACCGTCTATCGCCAGTGCTACACGGGGCTGGTGGGCAATTCCGACGGCTTGCTGTTGGCATCCTTTTACGACACCAATGTCGGGCTGGCAGTGTCCAATGGGCCGGTTACCGGCATCGTCAAATATGGCGGTTCCTGGCAAAACGGGAAGGGTGTCTGGAACAACATCCCCGGAAGCGGACCGGTTGGGGGCGAAGGCTCCAATGTGACGGTGGATTCCAATGGCAACTTGGTCTTGACCCTTGAAGGGGCATATCCGACCCAAATGAAGGACCGCCCGTATTACTTCTGGATCGACTACATTGTCTGCACCGACTTGCCAACGCCTGACAATGCCACCGATGACCACTGCAACCCATTGATGGGCGGCGGGGTCAATGCCATCCCGTTCGACCCGGGTACGATGGACCAATTAGCGGTCAACGACCTGGTTTCCAATGGCGGAAGCATCTATCAGGTCATGGCGACGCCGGCACAGGATATGAACCAGGCAACGCCATTCGACCCAGCCTCTGCGCCTGATCTGACCGCCGGGCAGCTAGTGACCGACCCTGCCACCGGAAACATCTACTTGGTCAATAACGACAACCCTCAGGGTACGCCAAGTGCTGCGGCTGATGGGCCAACCCCGAACCCAGATTACACCCTTATGTATAAAAAAATCCAATAGCCCAAGTTTGAATCTTGAGTAAAGGAGAGTTGGGAATGAGTAAAAAACGAACATCAAACCAATGCCCACCCAAGCCATGCAAGCCTTGTAAACCGAAATCACCGAGTTTCTCCGAATGCGAAGTGATCATGGGCGGTGGCGCAGGCCCTCAAGGTCCAGACGGGCCGTTGGGCGATGCCGGGCCTGCCATGAGCACCCCCTTCGACCCAGACCAGTCATGCTCTTATGTGGCAGGGCAGGTGATTTATTACAAAGGGATGCTTTGGGTAGCCAATGAAAACTGCCCGCCGGGTACACCAGGCGCAGGCCCTGGGTACTCCGTCGTCACCAATGTGGTTGACCAAGGGGTCACAGGACCTACCGGGCCTACGGGCATCCCAGGGGACATGGTGGTTATCCCTTATGACCCAGACCAGTCCGGCAGCTATAAAAAAGGCCAAATCATTTATAAAGATGGCCATATGTACCAAGTCATGCAAGACGACCCCCAAGGCGAGCCAGGGTCATCCTCTGATTACCAAGAAATCCCGCCGTCCATCGCCCAGGGGCCCACAGGGCCTATGGGGCCAGATGACATTGCCGATGCCACCATTTATGACCCGAGCCAGTCTTGCGGGTACAAGCAGGGCCAGCTGATTTATTACAAAGGAAACCTTTATGTCGCCACCAAGGATTGCCCCGATGGCACCCCTGGGTCTTCTTGCGATTACATCCAAGTGGACCAGGCGGTCATCATCGGCGTGACCGGCCCCACAGGCCCTACAGGGACACGTTTCCCAACGCCTTGGGACCCAAGCGACACGACCAGCTACGTCCCAGGTTCCATTGTTTATTATAATGGCAACCTTTACGAAGTCAATACGCCAAACCCCCAAGGCATCCCTGGCGAGTCCCCGGATTACACCTTGATCCCCAATAACCAGCTGGACGGGCCTACCGGGCCTGGCGGCGTGACGACCACCGAGTTTTACGACCCCAATGGAATCTACAAGGAAAACGACCTGATTTATTACAATGGCAACTTGTATGTGGTCAATAAAGATAACCCATCCGGCACGCCGGACAGCTCCTCGGACTATACGCTGGTGGACAATGTCTGGTCGGCAACCGGTCCACAAGGGACAGCGGGCCCCCAAGGACCTGAAGGAGTCTGCGTCTGCCAAGGGCTGATGGGCCAAAACACTGCCAATTCCATTGCCATTGGCAACACCTTGAGCGATATGGAAAACACCATCAACAACCAGCAAGACCAACTGGACCAAGACAACGACCGCTTGGACCAAGACGAGCAGAACATCCAAGACAACACCGATGAGATCAACGACCTGGAAAATGAATCCGATGCGATGAACGATGACATCCAAAGCTGGCAAAACACCGTGTCTTATTGCGGCTGCGCTGGAACGAAGGATGGCTGCCAGCCTTATATGCTCCGCTCCGACTCCAATAACACCCAAATCCAGCAAATAGGCACCCCATGCGTTGTAGGCACCTTCTTTGGCTGCCCCATTTACCGCCAATGCTACTATGGCCAAGCAGATCCCAACGCCTTAGGCAATATCAGCATCAAGCTCCCAACCAGTACAGCCAACCCGCTCTTTATGGTGGATTCTGGTGGTACGCTGCAATACATTTACGCCGATGCCCTTACCGTAGGGGCCGTCGAGATGGTGGGTGGTGGGCTTCCTGCCCTTGCCGTTGCCGGTTCCTTCCAAGCGCCGGTCATCTACCATGACTACACTTATGGGGTAGGGGTCAACGGCCAGCAATCCGGTGCGACCCACAACTCCAACTCCGGCTTCCAGATCGACCCTAATAACGGCATGGTTTTCACCCTGCTTTCCACGCCGACGACAGGTACGTTCCGCTTCTGGATGTATACCGATTACGTGGCTTCCGATTGCACCCCGTCGCCAACCCCAACGGACACTTCCGGGCTTTGCGATTAGGCATTCAGGAAAAAAGGCATCTCGGGCTTTGATGGCCCGGGGTGCTTTTTTGTGCGTGGGCTAAGCATGGGCGCAATACTTGCTGGCAAGAGTGGGTGCCAAGAAGTATCGTGATTTGGAAAAATCGCAGTAATGCTCATCAAACGAACCCAAGAGGCATATACTAATAAAAACCCGGCTACACAAACCCAAACTTTTGTGATATGCTAATCTTCAAGATGAAGGACTTGAGAAAGAGGTGAACCAGATGACAAGGCAACACATTGATTATACGGTGGTTGAGGAAACCGAAATGAAAAAAGAATTTGAATACGTTTCCGAAATGTTAAAAGAGGGAGCAAGCGATACCTTCATCAAAAAAGTAGCCAAAATCACTGACGAACGCTTATCTGAAATCAAAGCACAAATCCAAATTAACTAGCACCCGAAAGGGTGTTTTTTATTTGACGCAAGGTGTAGAAATATTTTGTGGCTTTGTGGCATAGGATTTACTATTGGCATTCTTGCCGTACTGTTGAAACCGGGAGGTGCAAAGCCAATGAAACAGACTAAACGCCCCAGGATTTTGCTGGTATCCTTGAAAACCGACTGGGTGTATTCGAGCATCGGCTTGGACCAGATGGCCGGGTACTTGCGCCAAAAGGGATACTGCGTGGATATGCTATACCACCATACGCTGCTGAAAACGGAGGATGTCATGTCCGCAATCAAGCCGGGATATGATGTGTATGGTTTTTCCGTCACGACTGAGAACTACAACTGCTGTTTCGAGGTGGCTTCCCTGCTTCGGGTGCAACAGCCTCTTGCTTATGTGGTGTTTGGCGGCGCCTGGGCCTCCCGCTACTACCAAGAGCTTTACGATAAAGGGTGCACGGCCCATTACCTCGTCTTGGGGGACGGCGAAATCCCCATGGAAAACCTTTTGCGCCACCTGTTTGAAGGGGAAAGGCTGCAAACAGGGGAGCACATCGCAAGCCCCGGCGACACCCAGGGGAAATCCATGTATTACAACAAAACCATCGACTGGCTGCCCATTTTTGATTATTACACCGGCTACCTGCCCCAAAAGAACGGGAACAAAATCTATTGCCTCCAGTCCAAGAACAACATCTGCACGGGGAACTGCTCTTTTTGCCCGGGCAGGCGGGGAAGGTGCCAGTATAAGGCGGACAGCCAGATTGTCAGGGAAATCAGCCACGTTGCCAATAGCTATGGGGTCGTCAACTTTTTCTTTACGGATGACAACCTGTTTGACCCGGACAACCGCATGGCCAAGGACCGGTTGAAAGGGCTTTGCCTTGCCATAAAGGCCGCCAACTTGAAAAAAATCAAGTTTTCCTGCTACGCCAAGGCCATTTCCCTAAGGGATTGCCCCGAGGACAGGGAGCTCCTTTTGCTCATGAAAGAAACCGGGTTCATCGCCATCTTCATCGGTATCGAAGCGGGCAACGAAGCGGATTTGCTCCTTTACCGCAAGCGGGCCACGGTGGCTGACAACTACCGAAGCATTGAAATGCTTAGGGAAGCGGGCATCATGCCCCTGATGGGGTTCATTAATTTCAATCCTTACTCCACCAAACAAACTCTAAAGGAAAATTACGATTTCTTGCTGGCGGTGGATCCGCAGAATTTGGTGGACAGCTTCGCCAAGGCGCTTATCGTCTACAAATACACGGGCATCTACGACAAGCTGCAAAGGGACGGGCTGTTGATCGACGGCTATGAATACCTGGACGAGGCCACCCGCTGGCAGTTTTTGGACCCGTCAGTGAAAACCATCCATGACACCGTGGAAAAAAAGCTGTTCCCCCTTTTCACCAATTTCAACAAGGAGTACCAAAAAAGCCTGGCATCCTTTAACTTCCATAAAAAACTGAACAAAAATGCCGCCAGGTTCGAAGGGCAGTTCGAAGTGGTGTATCAAGGACAAATCGACGCCATCAATGCTTATCTGGCAAAGCTAATTGAGAATGGGGATGAAGCGGGCTTCAGGGAATTGGACCAGGCATGCCACCGCAGCACCGCCCGCCTAAGGCAGCTGGACATGGCCATGTTTGGCATCGACATCCCATTGGAATAAAAAAAACAGCGGAACTTAAGTTCCGCCGCTTTTTATAATAGGGAAATCCTGTTGTCGAAGGGAAGGGCAAAGGGCACTCCCCGGGGATGGTACTGATTGTGAATGGTTTACTTCCAAACTTTGTTACAAGCGCCTGTACCCCCAATACCGATGTAACCATAACGGATGGAAACGGCAGTGTAGCCCTGGATTTCTAAGATTTTCGCACAACGGAAACTCCCGCTGCCATTGTCGCAAATAAGGTAGACCGCCTCATTTGGCTTCAAGTATTTGTCAGGGTACCTGATCAGCGTGTCATAAGGAATATTTTCCGTCGCAAATAGTTTGTTTTCCTTATATTCAGCCGGTTGCCGGATATCAATGATACGCACTGGTGGGGTTTGTAGTAGTATTTTTAATTGTTGCATGGAAATGACTTTCGGCATATGATATCTCCTCGATCGTCTCACACAGAGCACGTTTTGGCATTCTGCATTGAAATAGGAAGGCTCAAGATTGCTTCCCTTATAGCCTATGCCAAAAGGGGGGATTTGGAAAGGATTTTAGCCCTGAAAAGATGATTTTTTAAAGGAGGGGAGCACATGGGAAAAGGGGCGCGCATCCTGATGGTGTCCATCCACGACAACAGGCTTTACAGCAACATAGGCATCGAGCAGCTGACGGGCTATTTGCGCCTAGAAGGGTGGCCGGTGGACATTTTTTACCACCATGGGGCAATCGACGAAGAGAAAATCTGGGGACTAATGCCCAGGGGCTATGACCTTTACGGGTTTTCCATCCACCTTAGGAACCATAAGTGCTGCGCAGGCCTTGCAAGCCGCATCAAATCAACCGAGCCGGGGAGCTTAGCAGTATTCGGGGGCGAATTCATCACGCGCTTTTACAAAGAGGCCATCGCCATGGGGTATGGTGCCGATTATTTTATCCTGGGGGACGGGGAACTTCCTTTTGGCAATCTGCTGAGCCATCTGTTTTTGGGAACGGGGCTTGAAATGGGCCGCCACATCGCAAGCAGCGGGGACTTCGAGGGCAAGCGCCCCTGCTGCAACGGAACCATCGGCTATTTTCCTGCCTATGATTATTACGAGGGGGATACGTTGGAAAACAACCGGGAAAAAGAGCACTGCCTCCAGTCCAAGACCAACATCTGCCGGGGGGTCTGTTCTTTTTGCACCTCAAGGAAGGGGCCTTGCATCTTCAAGGAACAGGCGCAGCTGGTGGAGGAAGTCCGCCATGTGGCAAGCACCTATGGGGTCCGCCGTTTTTTCTTCACGGATGACAACCTGTTCGACCCGGGGGATGCGGGGGCTAAAAACCGGGTTGCCGATTTATGCCGGGGGCTTTTGGGACTGGGACTCGACTTGGACTTCAAATGCTACTGCAAGGCGACGACCTTTACTGGGGAGGCGCTGGACCACGACCTGCTGGCCCTCATGAAAAAAACCGGGTTCAAGGACATTTTTGTGGGCATCGAATCGGGCAGCGACACGGATTTGGTCCTGTATAAAAAGCAGGCGACCGTTTTGGACAACAGGCGGTCCATTGAACTGATCCGCTCCCATGGCATCCACCCCATCATCGGCTTCATCTGCTTCAACCCGTACTCCACCCCCGAAACCTTGAAGGAAAACTATCATTTTTTGAAGGCCATGGACCCGGATAACCTGTTCGACCAGATGACTACCATCCTTCGGGTGTTCAAGTACACGGGGCTCCATCAGAAAATGTCCAAGTAGGGGCTTTTGGACCCTGGGTGCGACTACTTGGACGAACATAGCCACTGGCAATTTCAGGATGCCAAAACCGAAGCCATTTTCAGCTTCATCCGCACAAAGATAGAAGTTGAATATTTAGGCTTTTTGGAAAGGCACCAAAAAATGAAGGCCTTTTACAAGCGCCTGAATAAACCATCCGCCGCCATCGAGGAAGAATTTGAAGCGCTCATGTCCCAGGCAAAAGTGCTGGTCGACGAAAGCCTGTTCCAACTTTGCAGCGAGCACAACTTCATGCGGGCAGCCAAACCGTTAAGGCAGTTCCGGGAACTAAGTGGCGACGTACAGCGGATGGAAGCAAAAATTCTCCAAATCAGATGAAATAAAAAAATCCCCGCAAATTTCTTGCGGGGATTTATTTATGTGGGAGCTGGTTTTGAAGTAAGGGGGAATTGGTAAAAACCGCCGTTGGTTTATTACCCCCAACATGCTTCTTTTTAGCATCTCAGGTATTTTAGCATCTGATGATTATGACTTGTACCCAAATTCTTGGACGGCATAATACGTATTGGTCGCTGCATTGTAGCAAATGCCGATGCCGATGGCGTTGTAGGTGACATTTTCATCTTGGTAGGTCATGCCGTCGGAGTCGGTGCAGCCGGAGCAGGCGCCGCCTGCAAGGCAATCAGGTGTCCCATTGAGGATGTTGCATTTATGGCCGCAGTCCTCCATCCATCCTTCGACGGAGGTGTTGGCAAGGCCATACATGAAATACCAGGCAGCGGTCTGGGCATCAGACAGGGTGCCGCCACTGATGGAAGCGATGTTTTCGCCCCAATACTGGAATTGGGAAGCGACGCCATCGTTGACCATCCAGTCCAGGGTGGAAAGCCCGCAAAGGCCGGCGTTGGCACAGGTCTGGGTAGGCGTTGAAGCCGGACAGGCAGCCGTCCCAGCGCCACAGCCAGTGCCGCCATCAGGGATGCAGGAACCGATGGAATCTACGCAGCTGCAGTGGCAGAAGTAGTTGTTGGTGCTCATGTCGCAAGCTTTTTTGGCAGCATACTGGGCCAATGTGCAGTCATACTGGTAAACTGGCAAGCCGGCGTTGATGCGGTCTTGGTTGACCAGGTTGAACACGATTTTTTCAAACCCGGCAAGTGCGGGGACAGTGGTGTCTGTTGGGCAACCGGGGTAGCTTGGAAGCCCGGACACATAAACCGGTGGCTGCTGCCCTTTGGCTGGGATGGGGACGCTGGAACAGGTTTCTCCCTGCCCGCCGCCGCAAACCTGTGTCGGGTCGCCAGTGCAGGCCGGCTTCAGGACGATTGTGGTCGGTGGTGCAGTTGGTGTCGGCGTAGGGGTAGGCGATGGTGTCGGAGTAGGAGTAGGCGTTGGAGTGGGAGATGGAGTAGGAGTAGGAGTAGGTGTTGGTGTTGGTGTTGGTGTAGGCGTCGGAGCCGGAGTTGGTGTCGGCACTGGGGTTGGGACAGGTGTTGGCACCGGTGTCGGGATGGGCGTGGGAATAGGGGTTGGCACCGGTGTCGGGATGGGGGTCGGGATGGGCGTGGGCACCGGAGTCGGCGTGGGCACCGGGGCCGGCGTAGGTGTTGGTGTAGGTGTTGGAGGCGGTGTGGGCGTGGGTACCGGGGTTGGCGCCGGCACAGGTGGTGCGGCAACGGAGCCCATCAGGGCAATGGCGTAAGTGCGGCCATTGACGTTGCAAACACCAATGCCAAGGTAGGTGCTATTTGGATTAAGCAGCTCTTGGCTCAGGTAAGGGACGGTGGTCCACCCACTTAGGATGGCAGCGGCGTCGATGCCTTGGGGGTAGTTGGCGATGATTGGGTACAGCATGGAATAGCCTGTTTGCCCATCAGCTGCCATCCAATCGCTGACGGATTGGCCGCGTGCATCCAGCAAGCTGTAGGTGTTGGCTAGGTCACAGGCCTTCCTTTGGGCATATTGATTTAAAACATTGCTCTCTGACAGGGACGCTTTGCCATTGTTAAGGCGGTATTGGTTGATACCGGCACCTAATGCAGCGGCAACGCCCTGTGGGGTCTGGCGGGACGGGCACGGTGCACAGCAACAATTGCATTGGCACGGTGAGGGAGTGGCTTTGCGGCGGGGTGAAGATTTACCGCAACTGGTGTAGTTCATTGGGATGCTCCTTTTGGATTTCTGGGGTTGCCCCTTTAACAATATATGAAATCCAGCGAAAAAGTGATGGACGAAAGTCACCGCTTTTGGTTGATGCTGCAATTCGGCATTTTCCGGCAAGGGGCAGCATAGGATGTAAGAGGATTAAATCTTTGATGAGGGTGATAAGGATGCCAATGACGTGGAGCTTAGCCATGATCGTTAAAAATGAAGAAGCCGTCCTCGGGCGGTGCCTGGAATCTGTTGCGGGGGTCTTTGATGAAATCATCATCGTGGACACCGGGTCGGCGGACCAGACGGTTGAAATCGCCAAAAGGTTCACGGACAAGGTTTTTTACTTTGAATGGGTCGAGGACTTCGCCGCTGCCCGAAACGAGGCCTTTTCCAAGGCGACAGGTGACTACATCATGTGGCTGGATGCCGATGACATCGTGGAGCCAGCTGAACGGGAGAAGATGCTTCAGTTAAAAGAAAGCCAAGATGGGGAAGTGGACATGTATTACATGAAATACAACCTGTTGAAAGATGAAAATGGGGTGGTCATCTGGTCAACCCTCAGGGAGCGGCTAATCAGGCGGGAAGCGGGTCTTTACTGGATCGAGCCCATCCATGAGGTCATCGAGGCCCAAGGGGAAACCGAAACCGTCAACATCGCCATCACCCATGGTGAAAAAGAAAGGACCCACAGCGACCGAAACCTGCGCATCCATGAGCTCCAGGCCAAAAATGGCACCCAAACCCAAAGGGGGCGCTTTTATTACGCCTCGGAGCTGAAAACCCATTTCCGCTTCAAGGAATCCATCCAGCAGTACGAAGCCTTCCTTGAAAACGGGGGGACCTGGCGGGAGGACAACATTCAGGCCTGCATCGACTTGGCCTACCTTCATAAAATGCTCGGGGAAAAGGAAAAATCCGTGAAGTACCTGCTTCAGACCATGCTTTACGACCCCCCAAGGGCAAAAGCATGCTGCCTCATCGGCGATTATTTTTATGAAAAAGACGACGATGTGAACTGCGTTTACTGGTACGACATGGCGCTTCACCCCAACACCCACCGAAAAGACGGCTTCTTTGAACCGGACTATTGCGATTTTTATCCCCATTTGCAGCTGTGCCTGGTGTTTGACCGCCTTGAGCTTCATGAAGGCGCCTACCGCCATTTCCTGGCAGCCAAGGCCCTAAAGCCCACCCATCCAAGCGTGGTATTCAACGAGGCTTACTTCCTTGAGAATTATCCGGAAGTGGTGGAAAAATTTCAGTGAATAAATCCGTGGATTTAGGCAAAGGGCAATAACAAAACAGCTAACTGGCATATGATAGGATTAGGGGGCATCACCCGCTCCCCAATACGAATAAACCACACTAGGAGACATAGACTTTATGTGCAATAAATGCTCAAACAATTCCAGAAACGCACAAATCGCAGCTGCTGCCAAAAAACGCAGTAAAAAATGCTGCTGCTGCCGCGGCCCCATGGGACCTGCCGGCCCTCAAGGGCCTGCTGGCACACCAGGTGCCCCAGGTATGCCTGGAGCCACCGGGCCTGCTGGCGCACCAGGTGCCCAAGGACCTCAAGGTCCTGCTGGGACACCAGGCGGACAAGGCCCTGCCGGGCCTCAAGGGCCAATGGGACCAGCTGGTCCTACAGGGCCTGCTGGCACAAGCGGGCTTTCTGCTGCCCAACTTCAAGCCTTGCAAGCGCTTAGCCCTGCTAACTTAGCTACTTTGCTAAGCTGGGCTGCTTACACCCAGGCCCAAAACGGCGGCAACGTGCCTGTCCCTTCCGACTGGGCTTCCGTCATCGCTGCCCTTTCCGGACATACCGGTGCCATCACTGGCCAAGGGGCTGCCATGTCCGCACACATCGAAGACGTCGTTGCTACCAACGATGCCAACGGTGCGATCACTGGCCTTGCCTTGATCATGAGCGACGGAACTGTTTTCATGGCATAACCTGCCACCGCAAGCACTCCAACACGCTAAAACCAACCATCAAAAAAACCGGGTCATTTCGGCTCGGTTTTTTTGTTTTCCCGAAGAAACGGAAGGCGATTTATTGCATACTGGCGAATCCTGGCACATAAAATGAAACGATAAGGATGATGGCGAGGAGGGGACATCATGGAGCCAGTCAACCAAGTGCTGCTCATCGGCGGGGGTGGCGGACATTTTTTAGGCATAAAGCTGGCGGCATACGACTATTTCATTCCCCGGGGATTGGCAGGTTTTGTGGAAGGCCCGCCAAGGGGCTATGCTTTTGGAAAAGTGCTGCGGGGCAGCCTTCCTGGGAACGTGCGCTACGATTATGCCATCATCTCGGAGGTATTTGGCAGGGCGCCCTTGGGTGTTTGCCTTGCCTTATTGGAGGGCCTGCTTCCCCACGTTAAAAAAAACATTTACATCCTATTGGCTAAAGACGGGCAAAACCTGGCCCGCATCCCGGACTTTCGGGGATTTGACATCTCCTACATTGAAAGCCTGGACCTGGTCAAAGTATACCCGCCACACGGGCAAACGCCATCAGGATCCAGCCTCGTCCCAGACTTTCCATCGGTTCAAAGGCCGCTGCGCCTCTTATTTGCCCTGCCCCATCAAATGCTCACCGGCGGCGTGAAAATGCTCATCGAGCAGATGCGGGGGCTCCAAAAAAAAGGGCACTTCATCCGCCTGGCTTCAAGCGGGGGAGGGGCCGCCCTCCCAAAATGGGTGGAAGGCTTTGCCCCGGATGAAGCCATCTTGCTTGGGGAGGGGCAAACTTTTTTGGATATGTCAGGTGACGTGGATATCATCATTGCCGGGTTCATCACCCAGTTGCCCGACCTAAACAATCCTAAAACACCGCTTTTTTACTGGGAACAGGGATATTCCGAGCTTTATGGGGACTATGAGGATTTGGCCATCGAAAAATCCAACCGCCCCTGGCTAAAGAAACTGTACCAAACCGACTGCTATTTGGCCAGCGACTCGGGGTTCGTCCAAGAACTGCTCCAGACAAAATATGCCCGCCCATCCGTGGTCTTGCCGGTAAGTGTGGACACAAGCATTTATTTTCCGCCAAAAACATGGCAACGAAATGAGTTGCCGGTCATCTTGCTGGTGGGCCATCCTACCGTGGCTTACAAACGGTTTGGCATGGCTTTGGAGGTGCTTCGCCTCGCCTGGTCCCAGGGGCTTAGGTTTAAGGTGGCATGGGCCGGGCAAACGCTGGCAACCCTTGAAGACGAACCTTTTGAACTGAAATATCATTGCAATGTTTCCCAGTCCCGCCTGGCAGGAATCTACCGGGAATCCGACATTTACCTGACCTGCTGCCATTATGAGGGCTGCCCCGTCCCGCCCCTTGAGGCGATGGCTTCAGGCACCGTGGTGGTGTCGACGGATTCGGGGGGCATCAATGAATACGCCACCCATGGGGAAAACGCCCTCATATCAAAGAAAAATACCGTCAGCGACATGGCCCTGCTTTTGAAAATGGTGCTAACTAATCAGGCATTGTATGAAATGCTGCGGCAAAATGGGCTCCTCACTGTAAAGGGCTACGATTTGACGGTTGCCACAGATAAACTGGAAAGCATCCTTTATGGGATTTTCCAGGATTTTGTTAAGAAGGAGGGACCAGGGCATGATGCAACCCCCGGTTGATTACAGCTTTTACAAATCCATCATCTGGGCGCAGGCCAGGGCCCTTGGCAACGAACTGCCCCTTGATGGTGTTGAGGCTGCTTTGTCCCATTGCCAGGACACGCTAAAAAACGAAGAAGCCCTATACCGTTATTTTTATCAGCGTCCCTGGCCCAGCCGGCGCTTCGCCCTCTTGCTGTATTTGGCGGGCTGTTATCAAAACAAGCAGGATTTGGCAAGTGAAGAACTGTGCCTGCGCCATGCCTGCCAGGAAAGCCCGAAAACGCCAGAGTGCCATTTTCAACTGGTGCAAAATTACAACCGGCAAAAACGTTGGGAAGCCATGGGCTGGTGGGCAAAAGCCGGCATCCGCTGTGATTTTTCAAGGAGCGAAAAGACGCCCCAGGCCTTTACCCCGTATTTGATCAAAGCCAACCAGCTCCTTCGCCTTGAGGGGAAAAAAATCCGCAAAAAGGTGCTCTTTATGATAGGTAGCCTTCATGGGGGCGGGGCGGAGCGGGTGCTGGTGGACGTGGTGAAACATTTAGACCCCACCCTGTTTTTGGTGAGTGTCCAGACCCTTTATGACGAGGGCATTTATGTGGATGAGGTCAAAAAGCATGCCCACTATAAAAGCTGCTATTGCCAAGGGGCAGCCCACGAGGGGCGAAATCGCCTGCTCAAAGGGCTGCCCATCCAAAAGTTTGCCCAGCTGGTGATTGATGAACGCTATGACATCGAGGTGGCGTTCTTGGAGGATCCGTCCACCCTGGTGATTGCTAATTCCCCAAACCTTGACGCCCGGCGCTTTGCCTGGGTCCATACCGACCTCATTAAAAACAATGGGGAGGAAAACATCTACAGCGGCATCGGGGAAGAAAGGGAAACCTATGGGCGCTTCCATGACATCATGTTCGTGTCCCGGGGGGTGGAGGCGGCGTTTTCCCAAAAAATCGGGGACATGGGCCGCCACACGGTGTTTTACAACCCCATCGACGAAGAAAATATCAGGCAGCTTGCGGCTTCGTCCCCCCCGCCAAATAAGAATGGCTTGACCGTGGTGGTGGTGGGAAGGCTCGTCAGGGAAAAAGGGGTGGACCGCCTCCTTGAATGCCACCGGCGGCTCATAGGGGAAGGTTTTTCCTATGACCTGTGGGTTATTGGGGACGGACCGCTTCTTAAGCACTATAAGCGGTTCGTGGCGCAGCATCAGTTGGAAGCCCATACCCGGTTTTTTGGCTTTTTGGACAACCCGTACCCTGCCATGGCCAGTGCCGATTTGCTGGTGTCCCCCTCGCGGGTGGAAGGGTATAGCACGGTGATTGCCGAGGCACTGGTCCAAGGCATCCCGGTCTTGGCCACGGACTGCGCGGGGACCTGGGAACTTTTAGGCTCCGGCGACTATGGGCTCATCGTTGAAAACCACGAGGACGCCCTATATGACGGGATGCGCCGGCTCCTTCTTGATACCGGCCTTTTAGCACAATACCAAAAAAAAGCTTTGGCCCGAGGGCTTGATTTTAAGTTAAAGGAACGGATGGCACACCTCCAAAAAATTTTTCTGGGGGAATTTACATAACAAAAAGGATGATCGACCCCATGAGCAGAGATAATTTTATCACGGTGTTCACCCCGGCTTACAACCGGGCCCATACGCTGTCAAGGCTGTATCAGTCCTTAAAGGAGCAAACCTATACTGATTTTGAGTGGATTTTGATGGATGATGGCTCGACGGATGGCACCCAGGCGCTGGTGGATGGTTGGCTCAAGTCCCCGCCTGCCTTCAAGCTGACCTATAAAGTTGTGGAAAATGGCGGCAAGCACCGAGCCATCAACAAGGGCCTTGACCTTGCCGCAGGCAGTTTGTTCTTTATTGTGGACTCGGACGACTACTTGTTGCCCCAAGCCCTGGAGAAGGTCAATGGTTGGGAAAAGACGTTGACCGACAGCCAGCGAAAAACGTTTGCAGGGATTTCCGGGAACCGAGGCTATGATGTTCACCGCCTGATTGGGGACACCTTCGAGGGGGAGTTCGTGGACTGCACCTCCCTTGAACGGGACAAATACCGCATCCTTGGCGACAAAGCCGAGGTCTGGTACACCCAAGTGCTGAGGCAAAACAAGTTCCCCGAATTTCCTGGGGAAAAATTCGTGACGGAGGCTACTGTATGGTTCAAGCTGGCAGACCTTGGCTATAAGGTGCGCTGGTTCAATGAGATTATTTACATCTGTAATTATTTGGAGGACGGGCTGACGAAGAACATTAGGGATGTCTTAAAGAAAAATCCTAAGGGGTTGCAAAACTATCAAGCGTTATTGGATGACATCTTTCCGCGTTTTTATGCCCGGGAGAAAAGCCGGCTCATGATGGCATTTCAAACCATTTCCAAGGAACTAGGGCTTGGGGATATACGTTGCCTTTTTAATGGCGGGGCTAGCGGTTGTAACGATAACCAAGCTATTTATAAGGCCATTTATAATAACAATTGGCCAAGCCACCGCTACGCTTTGTTAAGATACATGGCACTTAATCTGAAAGAAAAAGGGGATAGGCAAAAAGCATTGGAAGTACTGATACAGGAAAACCCAAACTGCCTGGATTGCTATGGGGTGGGGGTAGAAATGGCAGCCAAAGACAAAGATTGGGCGAGGGTACTTGACATGGCCAACAAAGGGCTCATTAGGCGTACAGGCCTTGGGCAATCCCAATCTGCTAGCCTAAGCCATGAGGCGCAAAACCTAGAAAAATATAAAAAAATTGCAACCCATATGCTCGCCCAGAAAAAATGAGGGCTGCCGGTTGCCGCAACAAAAACAGGATGGGAAAATAGAAATTAGGTTGCGGGGTGAAAAAATGCCTAATCCAAAAATAAGCGTGGTTGTGCCTGCGTATCAAGTAGAAGAAACATTGTCCGTCTGCCTTGATTCCATATTGGCACAAACTTACAGGGATTTTGAAATTATTATTATCAACGACGGTTCGACAGATAAAACCCAATCAATCATCCAATCTTATGCCCAAAAACATCCCTTTATCCGGGGCTTTACACAAAACAACCAGGGCCTTCTCCGCACGCGGGAGCGGGGGCTTCGGGAAGTCCGTGGGAAATATGTCCTCTTTGTGGATTCTGACGACTGGATTGATGCCAACACGCTCAAGCTTTGTTTCAACGAATCGGAGAAAAGGCAAAATGACATGACTACCTTCAATTTTATCCGTTACTACGATGCAGGCAAGCAAGAGCTGGTGGAGAGGAAGGAACTTGAGCACCCTTCCCTTTGCCTGCGGTTTTTTAAAGCATCTTTCTTGAGGAAAATTGATTATAGCCAGCTTCCCAGCGTGAACCTCGGCGAAGATTGGATGGTTGCAAAATGGATTGACTTGCTTCATCCAAGAACAACCCATCTCAACCAATACCTGTATTATTATTACTTTAACCCCAATAGCATCATCACGACCATGACCTCCAACTACAAAATCCTCCTCGACCGGAAAAACTGCTATAATTTCGTCGCTAACAAGTACCGGGAATTCGGGGTGTTCTCCCAAAAACGGGGGATTATCGACAGTTGGATCAAAGGGTACATGCAGTGGGCTTATTGGAGGAAGGAAGATTCAGAAGAAGTCTATGGGCATGTCAAAGATTTTTTTTCCGTCACCCAGCAAAAATACCCTAGCGGGAAAAAGAAAAAAATCCTGTTTGTCATTTCCACGCTGCTTGGGGGTGGGGCTGAACGCATTTTGGTCGACCTCGTCAAAAACCTCGACAAAGAATTGTTTGACGTGACGGTCCTTAATATTTCCGATGAAGGGATTTACATCGAAGAAATAAAAAAACATGCTAGGTACAAAAGCATTTATTGCAAATCCAAATCCTGTCCTGAACTGTCGGTATTTTTAAATGGCTTGGATGATAGCCGGATTTCCCAGTTTGCCATCGATGAATATTTTGACATCGAGGTTGCTTTCCTCGAGGACAGGTCAACCCAGATTGTCGCCAATTCCCCTAATAAAAAGAATAAAAAAATTGCGTGGGTACATAGCGATGTGATTAATTTCCCATGGACGGCTAGCCTCTATGAATCAGTGGCGCACCAAAAAGAAACGTACCAAAAATTTAGCCAAATAGCATTTGTTTCCGAAAGCTCCAAAGATTCATTCGTCAAAAAATTCGGGATTGAAAAAAACTTGAACGTCATCAACAACCCCATCGACATTGCGGCAATCAGGGAAAAAGCAAATGAAAAAATGGATGTGCAGCTGCCAAAAAAACGATTCACGATTGTTACTATCGGGCGCTTGCAACATGAAAAAGGCTTTGAAAGGCTCATATTAATCCATAAAAAATTGCTTTCACTTGGTTATGATTATGATTTGTGGATTGTGGGCGAGGGAAAAGAGAAAGGCATGCTACAAAAATTGGTGGCCAAGCTTGGGCTGCGGACACGGGTCAAATTTTTAGGGTTTAAAACCAATCCGTACCCTTACTTGAAGCAGGCTGATTTATATGTCTGCTCCTCGCTTACCGAGGGCTTTCCAACGACGCCTTTGGAAGCTATGGCGCTGGGCATCCCTGTCCTTGCGACAGATTGCGGGGGTACCCGACAGCAACTGGGTGATGGCCAATTCGGGCTTTTGGTTGGCAATACCAATATCGAACTGGAAGAAGGCTTGAAATCCCTAATAAACAATGAAAAACAGTTGAAATATTTTCAGGTTGCCGCAACCCTTCGGATTAACAATTACTCACAGGAGCGCATTATCCCAATGATTGAAAAATTTTTAAGGGAGTAGGGGATAAAAGTGGGAGATTCATTATTTATTACTGTATTTACCCCAACATATAACCGGGCCCATACGCTGCCTGCCTTATATAATTCCCTGAAAGCCCAGGAGTTCAAAGATTTTGAATGGCTGATTGTTGATGATGGCTCCAGCGACCAGACAAGGGAACTTATCAAGGAATGGCTTGTTGAGGAGAATTCTTTTAAGATTACCTACATCCGAAAAGGGAATCGCGGGGGCAAGCACAGGGCTATCAATACCGGGACAGAACTGGCAAAAGGCTTATTGTTTTTTATTGTAGATTCTGATGACTATCTGGTGCCGGATTCCCTTAAAAAAATCCATAATTGGGAACAAACTATACCAATTGCTGAAAAGCCAGCTTTTGCAGGGATTTCCGGCAATCGGGGATTTTCACCGACGCAGGCTATAGGTGGCAGTTTTGGGAATGGCTTTTTAGATGCCACGTCTTTGGAACGAAAAAAGTTTAAAATAATGGGGGATAAAGCAGAAGTGTTTTACACTGCGGTGTTGAAAAAATTTAGATTTCCTGAGTTTGAAGGGGAATATCATGTGACACCTGCTGTCGTTTGGTTCCGCTTGGCCCACAGCGGCTATAAAATCCGCTGGTTCAATGAAGTGGTTTATATTTGTAATTATTTAGAGGACGGCATTACCAAAAATATGGTTAAATATGTCACGGACAACCCTCTGGGAGTTGCACTTTTTGAGCGGGAATACCAATGCTTTATGAAAGAGGAATATGAAAAGGAATTCCAAATCTTAAAAAGGGACTTTTTAAAGGCTTGCACCAGCCTTGGGATAACAGAACCCGAGGGGCTTTTTGAAAAAAGGCCCGAGGCTTTGTTATCAAAAGCAGCCCTTTACGAGTACTTCATATTAAAAGAAGGCACAAGCCGCCAAATCAACCTCAGGAAATTGATTTCCGATTGCTTAAAGAATTCCGGTGAGGAATCCCTTGCAAAACTTGTTTGGAACCAAACAGTTATGCTGGGGAAACTCTTGGTGGAAAAAGAAATTTATAAAATAGCAAAAACAAATGGTTTGAAGCGTTGCGACCAGATGTGCCTAGCAGGCATCAGCCTTTTTCAAGATGAATTTGAATTAGTCGAACATCTGTTTTTAAGTAATTGGCCTTCCTACCGGTACGCACTATTAAGGAATATTTCAGGGTGGTACCAAAAACTTGGCCTATGGCTGCCTGCTAAAAAAGCAATTGAACTGGCACTTGAGGAAGCACCTTTTATGAGAGGGGCTTATTTAGAAAAAATCCAGATTGATGAACAGCTTGGCTTGTGGGAAGAAGTAAAAAAAACAGCGGAACAGGCGCAGAAGATTTTCACTGATGACAGGTTATTTATCGGCGAGGAAGAGTGCATCGACAACGAGGCCTTTACTGTGCATTTACACAAGTCGCTTAGGGCTTTGGAAAAAATAAAAAAAATCATGCATTAATCCTGGGGAGCGATAACCCAAAGGGGTGGAATTGTTGAAAATAAAAACTAGTTTGCACCCGCACATGACTGATGGGGAACAAGAAATGTTAATCAGGTATCTCAGCAACTCCCATTATTATCTGGAATTTGGCAGCGGGGGTAGCACGATACTCGCTAGCCTATTAGTTCAGGCCCATGTTTATTCTGTGGATTCCTCAGTTGAGTGGCAAGAAAAAGTAAAGGAAGAATGCCTAAAAATAAAAACGCCATTATTTCCTAGATTAATCCCCGTGGATATTGGGCAATTAGGTGAGTGGGGCTTTCCCCTAAACCATGACCGAAAGTTCTCTTGGCTGAATTATTACAGCCTGCTCTGGGAGTTATGCGATGCCAAAAAAACTGACCTGTGTTTGATTGATGGAAGGTTTCGGGTGGCTAGCTTCATGAGTGCCTTGCTAAATTGCCGGGATGATAGTGTCCTCCTCATTCATGATTTTGATTCCCGCCCACAATATCATATTATCCGTGACGTGGCAGATGAAATCGAATCGGTACATAGCCTTTACGCATTTAAAAGGGCGAAGGGGGTAAAAGACGAGCAGATTAAGGCGATAATGGAAGAATATAAATATACACAGCTTTAAGGAGGCCGCCACATGAAATATACGCAAGAAGATTATGAGGTCATCAATAAATCCGAGCATTTTGACAAGGAGTATTACTTGAGGCATTACCCGGATGTGAAGCAGTCGAAAATGGATCCCATTGTCCATTACCTGGTGATTGGCGCGAAGGAAAAATACAACCCGTCCGCCAAATTCAATACGGGGGTTTATTGCGAACAAAACCCGGATGTGGAGAAGTTTGGCTTCAACCCGCTGCTGCATTTTTTAAGGAAGGCGAGAAAGACGGACTGCGACCCGCTAAAAATTGGGCGGGATGCCATCAGCGAAGGGGGGATTGTCAGCCCGGACACGGCGTTTTCGTACCGGCTCATGAATGATTTAAGCCGCCAAAACATCCTGAACCTGCCCAAAAGCCAGCAAGTGCCCATCATCATCATCGCCTACAACAACCTGACCTACCTGCAAAAAATGCTGGGGCAGCTGAAAGCACTCGGAATCAACAAGAACAACATCTGGGTGTGGGACAACCTGTCGACGTCCCCTGCGCTCCTTGATTTTTACGAGCGGACCAAAACCCGCTATAACCTGGTCCAAAACAATGGCAACTACGGGCCCCGCTTTTTTATGGCGAAGAAATTTTTTGACATTTTGCCCAAGCACTTTGCGGTCACTGACCCTGACCTGGAATTCAACAAGAAGATGCCAAGGAATTTCATCGAAACCTTGAAGAAGCTCACCCTGGAGCAACCGGTTTTCAAGGCGGGGCTGGCGCTGGACATTTCGCCCCATCCCAATTTCAGGGAGGACATCATCGCCTTCGGCAACATGTCCATCCGTGATTTTGAGCAGGTTTATTGGGAAAAGCCGCTGCCTGAGTACCCGAAGCCAAAAGTTTATGACGCCTCCATCGACACCACCTTTGCGGTCTACAACAAAGACAACATCTGCGAGGGGTTTTTCAGTGGGCTGAGGGTGGCTGACAACTTCACTTGCCGCCATCTGCCCTGGTATAAGGACAACCGCATCAGCGACGACGAGAAAAAGGCTCTCAATACGGATTGGAGCCACTGGAACAAGTAGGGGGTGATGTGATGCTGAGCAGGAAAATGAAAACGCGGTTGCAGGGGGAATTTTATCGCCTGCTTAAACTGAGGGAATCCGGCGTGCTAGCCGATGCCGTTTCCAAAATGTTTGGCAACGACCGCGACCTGGAAAATTTCTTCGAATCCGACTGGCCTGACCGGGCGACTGCCCTGAGGTGGTTGGCCGCCCAAGGATTCCGATCCCAAAACGATTATGGGAATTACCTGAAATTAATGATGCAGATTGCCATCGCCTACCCTACCGCCAGAAGCCCGTACACCGACATCGCAAGGGAGGCCCTTAGGCAAAAAAACTATGACACGGCAGTGCGCATGGCCCGAAAAGCCCTTGCCATCAAGGAAAAGCAAGTAGCATTTTACAAGGAGGATGAATGCTTTGCCTCCACTTTTTTGAACGATTGCGTGAATGAGGCCATTTTAAGTTCGGGAAAAAAATCGGAGCAGCCAGCCCTTGAAAGGAAACGCCCCGCTAAAACGGCAGTTGCAAAATCAGCGACGAAAAAACGGGGGGCAAACCGGTCAGGGCAATCAGGGAAGGTGAGCATCGTCATCCTATGCCATAACCAGCTGGCTTACACCCAGGAGTGCCTGGATTCCATTAGGCGCTACACCCCCCAGGCTTATGAACTGATTATCATCGACAATGCGTCAACGGATGGGACGGTTGCCTGGCTTGAGGCGCAGCCTGATGTGGTGCTCATCAAGAACAAGGAGAATCTGGGGTTTCCCAAAGGATGCAACCAGGGAATCGAAAAAGCGACGGGCGCTTACATCCTGCTTTTGAACAATGATGTGGTGGTGACGGAAAACTGGTTGGGGAATTTATTGGCAGCCCTAAATTCCAGCCCGAAAATCGGGGCGGTGGGGCCCATCACCAACAGCGCTTCTTATGAAACCCAAATCCCCACAGGGTATGGCACGAACATGGCTAAAATGCAGTTGTTTGCCCGGCTCAACAACAAAAGCCAGCCGGATAAATGGGAGGAGCGCCTGAAGCTTATCGGTTTTTGCCTGCTCATCAAAAAAAGGGCGCTGAACAAGGCGGGGACGTGGCTGGACGAGCGGTTCACCCCAGGAAATTTCGAGGACGATGACATTTCCCTGAGGCTTTTGGAAAAAGGGTATAAGCTGCTTTTATGCCGGGACTGCTTCATCCACCATTATGGGAGTGCCAGCTTTTCTGTGGACCGGGAAAGGCATCTGCGGCTGCTTGAGGGGAACAATGAAAAATTTCGGGACAAGTGGGGGTTTTTCCATGAGGAATTCTTGCAGGAACTCCCCCTCATCGAATCGGTCCAGGCCATTGCGCCGGCGCGGGGGAACATCCTTCACATCGGGGCAGGCCTTGGTGCGACCCTGCTCTTGTTAAAGCAGCAATTCCCCGGCCCTAAGTATTATGGGTTGGAGCCAAGCCCGGCAGTCGCCAAATTTACCGCCAAAGTGGCTGATGTGGCAAATGTCCCTTATGACCAACTCGGGAGGCAGTACCCCGGGCAAAAATTCAGCTGCATCCTCATCTCGAAAAAAATCCCAGCCTATCAAAGCGCCCTGGTCTATGACCAGGCAACCAAGCTCCTCGAAAAAAATGGCCGGATTTTCATATGCCCGCAGTAACCGTTTTGCAGAAAGGATGTGAACCCCATGATTTCAGTCATCATCCCCACCTATAACCGGGCCCAGACCATCGTCAGGAGCATCGAAAGCGTCCTGGCCCAAACGTACCAGGATTTTGAGGTCCTTGTCGTGGACGATGCCTCGACAGACAATACCGAAGAAGTAGTGGCAGGCATTGAAGACGAGCGGGTCAAATACTTCAGGCTGCCAAAAAACGGCGGGGCGCCGGTTGCCAGGAATTTTGGCATCCAGCAGGCGGCTTATGAGTACATTGCCTTTCAAGACAGCGACGATGAATGGTTCCCCCAAAAACTTGAGCTGCAACTGGCGGAACTGTTGGAACAAGGGGCTGATTTGATTGGCTGCTGCTTCATGCTCCATTTTACCCAAGACGATGTGCGCCCCATCCCAAGGGAGGAGATTGCTAACGAGGACATCCCTTCTATTTTGGTGTTTGACAACTTCATCAGCACCCAGACCATCCTGGCGAAAAAAGAAGCCCTGCTTGAGGAAAATTTTGACGAAGGGCTTTTAAGGCTTCAGGACTGGGACCTGGTCATCCGCATTTCCCAGCGCTTCAAGGTGGTGTTTTTGAATGAAGTGCTGGTGGATGTGTACCGCCAGGAAAACTCAATTTCCGAAACCACCAATTTCTATGAAGCGGTCCAAAGGCTATGGGAAAAATATTATTGCTTGTTCAGTTTAGACAGTGGCCTTAAAGCCAAATGGGAAGAAAGGTTGGAGGGTTTTTCCGCTGAAGGCGGCGAATTCATTTACCAAGGCTACACCCGAAATTGCGGCAATATTGAGGACCCGGCAGAAGCGCCCGAACCTGCTTTGGAAAAAGAAATCTTGGAAGGATTGGAAGAAGCAGTGGAGGCGGCCCATGAAACCGAACACCAAGAAGCGACAGAAATAGAAGAAGAATCGAAAATCGAAGCTGTCCAAGAACCAGAGGCCGAAAAAACAATCGAGCCTGCCCTGGAACCCGACCCGCAAACAGAGCCGGAACTTATAGGGCCTGCTTCACCTGAAGAAATAGCGACCGTGGCAAACGATGAAAAGGTTGAATAAGCAGGGGCAGGGAAAGCTTTACTTTTTGGCCGTTTGCGCCATTGCCCGGGAGGAGGCCCGCTACCTGGACGAATGGCTGGCCTACCACCTCCTAAAAGGCGTCCAGCACTTTTACCTGCGCTATGACCCGAAATCTCAAGACTACCCGAGGGCCATGGAGATTTTGGGGAAATGGGAAGGCCTGGGCATGGTGACGGTTGAGTATGAGGACACTCGGGGCAAGCAGGGCAGCTATTACCGAAACGTCACCTGTGAAAAAATCCAGCACGAGGCCCAGTGGTGCGCCTACATCGACCTTGACGAATTCATGTGGACGGCCGATGACAAAACAAACAACCTGCCTGCCCTTTTACAACATTATGGGCCGCTGGTGGATGCCATCAATCTGGACTGGGTGTTTTTCGGAAGCAACGGGCAACAAGATTACGAAGAAGGGCTTATGGTGGAGCGCTTCCCGAACCATCAGGGGCTTGGCTACAGCCTTCAGACCGAGGTGTGGGAAATCAAGACCATCCTGCAATTTAACCCGTTGGTTTGTGAAAAGCTGAAAGAATTCCCTTCTTTTTCGGCCCATGGGGTGTTGATGCTAAAAGAGCCCCTGAGGCGATTGGACGGGAACTTGCAGGTGTCCGAGTCCGTGGGCACGGGCAGGGAGGCAATTCGTGATTTTGGGCTTCCTTATTTTGCCCTATGCCACTATAATCCCAAGTCGATGGGGGAATACCTCCAAAAACTTTCACGGCCTTCGGCTGCCAGCGGGGAAAAAAACCGGTTGGCATTGGCAGAGGCTTTCGCAAGGAAGGACAAAAGCGAGTCCGCCACCCATTCCCTGGCGGCCTATGGCCCCATGATCCGCTACCTGCTCATGGCCCTAAATAAAAAAGGGGGGAAATCATGAACACATCCATCATCATCCTGGCATTCAATAACCTGGCTTACACCATCGGGGTTATTGAAAGCATCAAAAAACATACCCCAGAAGGCACTTACGAAATCATCGTGGTGGACAACGGGTCGACGGACGGGACCCCCCTGTGGCTAAAGGGCGAACCGGGGCTTAAAACCGTGTTGAACCCGGCCAATCTGGGGTTTTCAGCGGGTTGCAACCAAGGGATTGCCCAAGCAGCAGCGGGAAACGACCTGTTATTTTTGAACAACGATGTCCTGGTGACCCCCAACTGGCTGGAAAACCTCCAGGTTGCCCTGCATTCGGACCCGTCGATCGGTGCGGTACAGGGGCTTGGCAAGGAACATTTCCAGCACTTGGAGCGGTTCCAAGCATTGACTCCGCAGGCGTTTGCCAAAGAAAATAATGTCAGCACCCCCGCCCGTTGGCATCATTCGGTCGTCCTTCATGGGTATTGCTTTTTGCTTAAGCGGGAGGCTTATGAGGCAGTGGGGGGCTTTGACGAGCGGTTTTCGCCGGGGTATTGCGAGGATGACGACTTGTCTTGCCGCCTCCTTGAAGCAGGATATAGCCTGTTGAAATGCCCAGACTGCTTCATCGACCATTTTGGGGGCGGCAGTTTCGGGGCAGGGATTTCTGGCAACATCCTTCGGGGGGTGAACCGCAAGAAGTTCCAGATGAAGTGGGGGTTTTCCCCGATGGCGGCCTATGAATACAGCCCCGAGTTGTCCCAAATGGCGGACATTAGGGAAGATGCCCCCGAAATTTTATATTTGGGCTATGGCATCGGGACGGACCTGCTGCGCCTTAAAACCCGGTTCCCCGGTGCAACCTTCTTTGGGGATGAGCCCAACCCCGCATATGCCCGGCTTTTTGCCAAATGTGTCAAGCCCATCAGCTTCCCGTTGCCAGCCGGGCAGTTCGACCTGATTGCCATCAGCGGCGGCTACTTGCGGGCAGGGGGTATCTACGAAACGTTGGTGGGGGCTAAAACGGCACTCACGCCCCAAGGATGCCTCGTGTTCGACCAGGAAAATGCCATGTACGGCGAATGGGTGGAAAAACTGTTGGGCGGGGAGAAGGTTTTGTCCCTTGAAGATGCCCTCACTCCCAATGACGGCGTGCTTCTTTTAGAACGCCTTGGCTTTACCGAGGTGGAAGCGTCGCCCCTGTATTATGGGATGGACGGGGATGCCAGTGGGTTTTGCCAGCAGCTGTCGGAATTTTCCGGTTATGAGGCACCCGATGATTATTATGCCCGGGCTTTTGCTTATAAGGGGCAAAACAACCGCTGTCCTGCCATGCCCTTGGAAAATTTCCCGTTGGTCAGCATCCTGGTCCCGGCGTACAACCGAACTGATTACTTGAAGGTTGCCCTCGACTCGGCGTTGGCACAGGATTATCCCAACCTGGAAATCATCGTCAGCGACAATAGCACCGATGATGGGGTGAAGGACCTGGTCCAAGGCTACCCGGATGTCAGGTATGTGGATGCAAGGGAGGATGCCTTGCGGGGGCTTGCCCAAAACTACAACCAGCTTTTGGGCCATGCTTCGGGGGAATACATCAGTTATTTGTTTGACGACGATGAATACTTCCCGACGAAAATTTCACAGATGATGGCGCGCTTCCTTGAGGACGAAAGCCTGTCCCTGGTCACCTCCCGGCGGGTATTCATGGACCAACTTGGAAAGCCCATCACAACCCTCCATCACCATGTGGATATCTCGGAGGGGAAAGTGGCGGGCCTTGAAGTGGGGCGGCGGCTGCTTTTAGAGGGGCGCAATTTCATCGGGGAGCCTACGACGGTGCTTTTCAAGAAATCGGCGGTGGGGGAGCTGCCCCTGACCCGGTATTTTGGCCATGACCTGCGCTTTTACCTGGACGTGCAGCTGTACCTCAAGCTATGCCTTAAGGGGGATGTGTATTTCATCGATGACCACCTCTCCAAATTCCGCTGGCATGGGGACCAGGCGACCTTCAAGTACGGCATCTGGCTCTTGGCGGATTTTTTCAACCTTATTGCTGGCTCCTACGAAAACGGGGCGTTCCTGGCGTCGCCTGATGACCTGCGGGAAGCCTTTCAAACGGCCCTCGCACAGTTTCCCCTGATGGACTACTGGCCCCTGTACCTCGCTTTGAAGAATACAGGGGATTTAGCATACATCCAAAGTTTTGAGCGGATTATGAAAGATTACCAAGCCTATTTGTGACAATGCTAGCGGCCCGACCTTGAAATAACGGAAATTTCCAGGAATCCTGGCGTTTGCCCTTAACAAATACACGGCTTCTTAATACGTTATAATGTGTCCCACTATACCCACCAAAAAAGGAATCCCATCATGTGCAATTGCAAAAATAAGAACCGTACCCAAACCCAAAGGCCGGCACCGGCAAAAAAAGAAGCGCCAAAGCCTGCCCCCAAGCCGCAAGTAAAAGTCGAGCGAAACACCCGCGCCCGCAGCCGCACCCATTACGATAGCCGAAAACCGGTCGGCAGGCAGCAGGCCATGGCCACTGAAATCATCCCAGTGGTGTACCAGCAAGAGGTCATCCAAAATACCATCGTCCAGCAAAAATTTGAAATCCAGGGCGTGGAATTCACGTTCCGCAAGGGCAGCATGGCCACCGTGCCGCCTAGGAATGTCCCTGTGCCAAAGGCTTCCGGGGAAAAAGCTGAAAAAAAACCTGCGGCCCCTGCCAAGAAATCATGCGGCTGCCGTAAATAACCCACCTATTGAGGGCCAGGATTTATTGGCCCTTTTTGCACGCCCCATAGGTATTCGCCGATGAGGCAGTGCCCCCCGGTGCATATAATACATTAGGGATTTCCTGTCAACAACTTAACGAAAAGGTGAACAAAAAGTGAAAAAGATTGAAATTGTATACCACATCGCCGTCATGGGTGGGTATTACAATATAGTAAAAGAACAACTGGATTTATTGCGGGAGACCGGGCTCATGGATGCATGCAGCCAACTGACCGTTTCCATCGTCGGAAAATTCAACAGGGAACTGTACTCCCTCCTCTCAACCAACCCGTATTATAAAAAAATGAGGGTTTCCTCGACCCCTTACCTTCAAGAATGCGAGTTCCCTTCCATCAGGGCGGTCCAACGGATTGCCGCTGAAAACCCTGGTGCGCAGATTTTGTACATGCACACCAAAGGGGCATCCCACGGGGTGGCAACATCCGTCAACAGCCGCTGGACCCCCACGCAAGTCAAAAACCTGGTCCAGTGGCGCAAGTTCTTGGAGTACCACACCATCAATAAATGGCGGGACTGCGTCAAATACCTGGATTCCTACGATGCCTGCGGGACAGACTGGGGAAGCGTCAATGGGCGCACCGACTTCCATTTTTCCGGCAACTTCTGGTGGGCCAATGCGACCTACATCAACCGATGCCGCTTGGGACAAGGGGACCGCTTCGTCTGCGAAACCTTCATCGGCACCGGCAACCCCAAAGTAAAAGTCCTTCAATCCTCCATTGACAACCCACGCATCAAGGAATACCACCGGGACTGGGAAATCAACAACATGCGCATCCAGTTCCCCGGGGGCCTGACATTTTTCAACTGGTACGATTACTATTACAAAAATGAATGGTTCGTGGACGGCTATGGCTTCCACAGGGGTTGGAAAAAAGGCGGCCGTTGAGGCAGTGCCCCGGGGGCCTGCAACTGCGGGCTGCCGCTCACTCCAAAGACAAGCAACAAAACTCTCTAAAAAATTTAACAAAGGTGAAATCGGGAAATGAAACAACACATTGAAATCGTCTACCACATTGCAATCCTGGGCAATTGGTATGAAATCGTACAAGAACAACTGGCACTCTTGGAATCCTCGGGCCTTGGTTCCGCTGCTGACCGGATTACCGTATCGGTCGTGGGCGAAGTCTCCCGGGATTTGCTGGTCTTATTGGCGAACACATCTTTTTTTGGCAAAGTGAAATTTATTTACAAACCGGACTTGAGCGCTTATGAATTCCCATCCATCGAGGCAGTCCGCCAAATTGCCAGGGAGTACCCGGAGGCAAGGATTCTTTATTTCCATACAAAAGGGGCCAGCCATTCCTCCCATGTCAAAAGCCCCGAAGGCTATTTATATACGCCCAAGCAGATCCACAACTACAAGCAGTGGCGGCGCTTCATGGAATATTTTGTGATTGAGCGCTATCAGGATTGTTTGCGGTCCCTCAGGACTTTTGACACCTGTGGGGTGGACTGGTTATCGCCCAAAGACTCCCAGGCAGGACGAAACGCCAAATTCAGGCCCCATTTTTCCGGAAATTTTTGGTGGGCCACCGGTCGCTACATCAACCGCTGCACGCTGGCTTACCATAGCCGCTATGAATGCGAGATGTTTATTGGCACCGGCAACCCACGGGTGAAAAACCTCTATTCAAGTTTTGATAACCGGGCCATCAAAAAGCTTCATACCATCGGGGAAGCCGCCCAACTGGAGGACAAGGAATTCAAAGCGGTCTTTAACGTCGCCAAATTTGATTTTGCCAATTACTACTTTGAAGAAGCGTATTACCGGGGCGAACCATACGAATCCCTATTTTTGCTGCGGCGCATTTCCATGGGGCAAAAAAGTTCTGAAAGCATCACGGTGCTTGCCGACAAAATCAGGCTAGGGGAAATGAGCAAGCCCAAACTGCTGGAACTGGTGGCCCAGCATTTCAACAACAACCAAAAACTGGTCTTTTTGATTGAAAATATCGAAAAAATGAAAGGCGCTAGGCCAAGGGGAGGTACCAGGCGATGAGGAGCAAGACAGGCCCCATCTACATTATCTACCATGTGGCCATTATGGGAAACTGGGAAGAAGTCCTAAAAGAACAGCTCAGGCTCCTGGAAAACACCGGGCTTGGGGATGCAGCCGTGAAAATCCATGTCAATGTGGCGGGCAATATAGGGCGCACGTCTTTTTTAAGGATATTGTCTGCTTTTCGGGATTATCCCAAAATGGATGTCCAGTTTTTTCCCAGCCTGGATGTTTACGAATTCCCAAGCATCGAAAAGGCAAAGGTGGTGGCAGCAGGCAACCCGGCGGCGAAAATCTTATATTTCCACACCAAAGGGGTTTCGGCCCCCATCATCCACTCGAAATATCCTGAAGCCATCAAAAATTTGGCTCAGTGGCGGAAGCTGATGGACCACTTTATCTTGGGGCGCTGGGAGGAATGCTATGGGGCATTAAGGCATTACGATGCATGTGGCGTGGAATGGAATGCGGCGGAACGCTATTTTGCCGGCAACTACTGGTGGGCCAATGCCTCCTATCTGAACCGCTGCCAATTGGGCGCAGGGAGCCGCTATGAATGCGAGATGTTCATCGGCACGGGAAAACCCCGCCAAAAAAACATGTTCTCCTCCATCAATAACCCCAAGCTTCATTTGTTTTTCACCCCAGCGGAAATCATGGCGATGAAAACACCCGCCAAGGGCGGTGAAATCTTTGATTATGTCCGTTATTTTTACGACCCTGCCTTTTACCAAGAGGGGGTTGCAGAAATCCAGTTTGTCCTTTCCCTCCTGGCAGAAGGGAAAAAGGTCAATGAAAGCATGGCCCTCTTAAAAAAATTCATGGTGGCCCAAAATCTTGGCAACCAGGAAATCATGGCCATCGCTACCGGGCATGTACCTTCGGATAAGCTAGAAAAAATCCGGGGATTCATCCAACAAATGGGCTATTATAGCCCCAAATCTTCAAGGAGGCGTTAATCACATGATGCAAATAAAGTCAATGGAAAGCCTGATAAACAGGGAGGGAAGCCCCCCTGTTTTTTTGCGCTTGTCAGGTTTTGGGGATTTTCGGCAAGCCCGGAGCATAAGATTAAGTTAGGGGAACCTCTAATAACTCCAATTCACCCGAATTTACGGTCTTTTTCCGCCCATCCGTCGTCAGCAAAAATGCCATGAAGCTCCACTTCACTGCATTTTCACTTCCTCGGCTGGACGAAAAAATCCTCGTAAATGCGGGCAAAGCGAGTTAATAGAGGTACCCTTAGATACACGAGAGGTGGTGGTTGCTTTGGAAAACATTCCGGGAACCCAGGTGTCGCCTGGCGTTGCTTATAGCGTGGCCTTTTGCTGCAAAAGCACTTGCCCGGCCCCCCGTTACATCTTGACGGATTCTGAATTCAATCCCATACTGGATCCCTCGGGCAATGTCCTTGAGGCCATTGGGGCCTGCCCGGCCTCATTCGCCCCTTTGGTTTATACCGTGCTGGGGACTTATACTTACCACATCGTGAGAAAAGACGGGGGATCCAAGCACCCGCCAGCTTTTGTGACGGTGACGGTATCAATGGACCGCAATCAGGCAGTGGTGGCGACCCAAAGCCATGTGCCTGAGTTTTCAGCCCCTTGCCCCCAGCCGCCTGCAACAGCAGCAGGTGCCAGGGCCTGTTTTGGTGCCAGGCTTGTACCCCAGCCAAATTGCCCCCTTGAAGGAGGGGCTTTCACCTTCTCCCTGAAGGAACGGTCGGGGGGCCAAAAGCCCATCGCTTATGCGGTCAACGCTTTTAGCAATAAAAGCAATAACAATACCCGCGTCCAGTTCCCGCCTATTGCTTTAGGGGAAGGGAAGTATGCCTTTACCATCCAGCAATGCCGGGTGCCTGCGGGCTTTGTTTTAGACAAGCGGGTGTATCGGATACTCGTTACCGTTGAAAATGGTTGTCCTTCAATCCGGTACCCAGACGGAAAACCCAGTTTTTGGGCCCGGCAGGGCAACTGAATTTTTTCGATTGCCAACTAGAGGGGAGTTGATGTTAGGTATGAAAAAAGAAAAGAGGCGCTGCTGCTCTTGCCGCTGCGACATGGATGACAGCAATGGTGGTGGCTCGAATATATGCAATGGTTGCGCCAGTCGGTTAGCCACTGGCACGCCGCTGTTTCAAGTGGTGGGAACCGATGGTTCAAGCGGTACCCAAAAAGCCAATGTGGATTTGAGCTTTCAGACCCATACCCCGGAATATGTGACGGTTTCCGTCGAGGGCGACCCTGTGGTGTATGTGGATGTGGGCATCCCGGGGCTTGGCGATGGGCAGGCATTTGTCCCATTTGGCGTCCTTGCCGGGACTTATGCTACGGAAAGAGACTTGCTAGAAACGGCAGCTAGCGGGGTGGCAGGGATGTTTTACATCGCCGAGGATACCGGGCGCATCTTTGGCTGGGACACCGTCAACAACCGCTGGATGCAGATCCCGCCTGAGGTCATCAATGGGCAGGGCAGCGGGCCAACGGGGCCAACGGGTTCCCAAGGGGACATCGGACCACAGGGCGCACAGGGGATAGCCGGTTCTTACGGCCCGCCAGGCCCTGCCGGCCCTGCTGGGGGCGCGGGCCCTGCCGGCCCGCAGGGAATCCCGGGGGCCCAGGGCAACCCGGGGAGCGCAGGCCCTCAGGGCCCGCAAGGGAATGCGGGGCCCCAGGGGCTTCAGGGCATCCAAGGGGCGGTAGGGGCCTTGGGGCCTGCGGGCCCACAAGGAGCAAAAGGGGATACGGGGGACACAGGCCCCGCAGGCCCGACAGGGAGCCCGGGTTCTGTTGGGACCGTGGCGGGCAGGTATGGCAATGCAGCGGATTTGCAAAACAGCGCCCCTACAGGGGATTCTTCTAAATTTTACTTAGCCCAGGATACGGGCGATTTATGGGTTTGGGATGGCAGCCAATGGCTCGATGTTGGCCCGATGATGGGCCCAAAAGGCGATACCGGGTACCAAGGCCCAAAAGGCGATACCGGGGCAGTTGGGCCTGAGGGTTCTGCCGGAGCCCAAGGATCCCAAGGCCCTCAGGGGATCCAGGGGCTGAGTGGGCAAGACGGCGGCTTAGGCCCAACAGGACCCGAGGGGCAACCTGGCCCCGCCGGCCCGGCAGGGGCAGCAGGCCCAGCGGGGGATGCAGGCCCTCCTGGGCCACAGGGAAACCAAGGCCCCCAAGGTTTGGTTGGCCCCCAAGGCCCGGTAGGCGCACAAGGGCCGCAAGGGGATGCAGGACCAGCAGGGCCTACGGGGCCGCTTGGTCCCATGGGGATTGGCGGTGCCCAAGGGCTGACAGGCCCGACAGGCGATACAGGTGCTTTTGGCCCAACGGGTGGCACCGGTGCTACAGGGCCGATTGGCCCACAGGGGAATCAAGGGATCCAGGGGCTCCAAGGTGCGGTGGGGGAACAAGGCCCCCAAGGAATCCAAGGAACCACCGGGGATACCGGGGCGACGGGGCCAACGGGCGGCACCGGGCCTACGGGTCCCCAAGGCGCAACGGGTGCCGATGGCGCCCAAGGCGTGCAAGGGGTTACGGGTGCCATGGGACCGACGGGTGGCACTGGGCCTACGGGTCCCCAAGGCGCAACGGGTGCCGATGGCGCCCAAGGCGTGCAAGGGGTTACGGGTGCCATGGGACCGACGGGTGGCACTGGCGATACCGGGCCAACAGGTGCCACAGGTGTTGCAGGGGTGACAGGCGCAACAGGGGCAACGGGGGCAAATGGGCCAGCAGGCCCCCAAGGAGACATGGGGGCAACAGGCGCAACAGGTGCAGCCGGGGCGACCGGTGCAGACGGGATGGCAGGCCCGCAGGGGCAAACCGGTGCCACGGGCCCAACCGGCGCAGGCGGCATCCAGGGCCCCCAAGGGGATGTAGGCGCAACAGGTGCAACAGGCCCAATGGGGGCAACTGGCGCAGATGGCATCCAAGGCCCCCAGGGCAACCAGGGAATCCAGGGCATGGTTGGGCCAACCGGGCCGACAGGCCTAACCGGTCCCGCGGGTGCCACGGGCCCCGTTGGGCCCACGGGCATCCAAGGAGCCACAGGCGCCATTGGCTACACAGGCCCCCAGGGCCCCCAGGGCAACCAGGGAATCCAGGGGATGACCGGGCCCACTGGCGGCTTGTTCGACTACCCCCAAACCTCAGCCGGTTCCTTGGTGACGGGGCAGACATTTTGGGGCAAGCCCGTTACCCGCTACTGGTGGAACTTTACCATCACTGCCTCAGCGGCCCAGGAATATTTAAGCTACCTTGGTGCATCGGGGGTTTCTTCCCCCGTATCCAAGCCGTATAATTCCGACGTTTCGCCGCCCAGCGGCTTTACGCCATTAACCCCCAGCGCCATCGTCGCCGTGGGGGGCTGCTTTGGGACGGGGAATGGCTCAAAGGAATACTATCAGATTTCAGCAACTTATCCTTATGAGGGCTCCTCAGGTTCGGACCGCTACATTTGGTGCTATGCGGCGGTGGACGTGAACGGCTATTTATGCGTCCACTCCCAGACTTACCTACTGCGGCAAAACCACCGGATCCTGATCTGGATCGATATGATATTTTAACATCAAGGAGGGCGAAATATGGGTTACAACATCTGGGTTTATGCCATTTGCAAGGATGAGGAAAAATTCGTGGACCAGTGGATGGCCTCCATGGGGGAGGCTGACGGCGTGCTGGTCCTTGATACGGGTTCCACGGACCATACCGTCCAAAAACTTAGGGGGCTGGGGGCGAAGGTGGTTGAGAAAACCTATGACCCGTGGCGCTTCGACCATGCCCGAAATGATGCCCTGATGCTTTTGGGGGACGACGTGGACATCTGTGTCAGTACTGATTTAGACGAGGTGTTGGTTCCTGGCTGGCGGGCGCTTTTGGAGGAGCAGTGGCAACCCTGCACAAACCGGGGGCATTTCCTTTATAACTACAGCCTGGACGAAAACGGGAATCCCACCAGGCAGTTCCAAAGGGAGAAAATCCATTCCCGGCATGGCTACATCTGGGCCAACCCGGTCCATGAATGCCTGAAATATACCGGGGACGGCCCGGAACAGGATTTATTCCTGAAGGGGGTCGTATTGAACCACTACCCGGACACGGTAAAATCCCGTTTCCAGTACCTGCCCCTTTTGGAACTTTCAGCTGCTGAAAACCCCCAGGACGACCGGACTGTGTTTTGGCTGGGGCGCGAATATTATTTCAACTACCATTATGACGAGGCCATAAAGACCCTAAAAGGCCACTTGCAGCTGCCGGGGGCCAAGTGGGGGGAAGAGCGGTCAGCGTCCATGGCCTACATCGGGAAGTCCTATATGGGAAAAGGCGACCAAAAATCAGCCCGGCAGTGGTTTTTGCGGGCAGTGGCAGAATCCCCGATGACCCGGGAGTCTTACCTTAGCCTGGTTAGGTTCGGGTATGCCATAAAGGACTGGGCCCTGGTCTATGCGTACTGCAAAGAGGCCCTTAAAATCCCATTCCCATCAACCAGTTATTTAGCAGAGCCCGAATGCTTCGGCCATGCTTTCTACGATTATGGCTCCATTGCCGCCTACCACCTGGGGCTCATGCCGGAAGCATTAGTGCTCGCCCGCCAGGCATTAAGCAAAAAACCTGGGGACCTGCGGCTTGAAAACAACGTCAGCCTGGCCATCAATGCGGTTGCGCAACAATTTAGGGAAGCGGGGGATGCTAATGGATAACCTGGAAGTGGTGGTGTATGCCATCTGCAAAAACGAGGCGCAGTTCGTCGACCGGTGGATGGATTCCATGTCGGAAGCGGATGCGGTCTATGTGGTGGATACGGGATCAAGCGACGATACGGTGGCTATGCTAAAAGAGCGGGGCGCCCATGTTTATTTGGGGGAAGTAACCCCCTGGCGGTTTGACACGGCTAGGAACCTGTCGCTGGCCCATGTGCCATCAGGGGCAAAAATCTGCGTCTGTACGGACCTGGATGAGGAGTTTGAACCCGGTTGGCGGGAGAAGTTGGTGAAGGCATGGGACGAGGCGGGTGATTATCCGAAAAAGCAGGCCCATTACACTTATAACTGGAGCTTAAAAGAAGATGGCAGCCCCGGCTCCCAATTCACTTATGGGAAAATCCATAGCCGCCAGGGCTTTAAATGGAGCTACCCCTGCCATGAGTGGCTTAGCGACGATGGTGGCGGGGAGGCTTTGCAGGTGGAGGTCCCCCACATCATCCTCAACCATAAGCCCGATGCGAAAAAAAACCGCAAGGGGTACCTGGATTTGCTTGAGCAGGGCGTCCGGGAATTCCCCCATGACCCGCGGATGCGTTATTACCTGGGGCGGGAGTACATGTTTTCATTTCGCCACCAAGACGCCATCGACACCTTAAAAGCCTATTTAGGGCTTGTGGGCGCGGTTTGGGAAGAGGAACGGTGTGCCGCCATGCGCTATATCGGGACCAGCTTCCTTTATTTGAACCAAGACCAAGAAGCCGCCATTTGGTATACCCGTGCCATTGCCGAAGCGCCGGGGCTTAGGGATGCCTACGTGGATTATGCCCGGCTTGCCTACAAACAGCAAAACTGGCCCCTGCAATACTTTTTGCTGGAGTCGGCCCTTGGCATCAAAAAGCGTTCCCCAACATTTGTCAACAGCGATTACGCCTGGGATGAAACCCCTTATGACCTGCAAAGCATTGCCGCCTACAGGCTTGGCAAATACAGGCGCTCCCTGGAGTGTGCCGCCCTGGCGCTGGCTTTCAACCCTACCAGCCCGCGGTTGCTGGAAAATTTCAAGAAAATCCAGGATGCCGTGCCTGGTGGGGGTGTGTCATGAATGCCTGCAAGCCCCATGAGGCCGCTGCGCTTTTGGGGCAGGTCTACCGTTTAAGCCTTCGGGACAAGCAAATCGGGTTTACCAACGCCAATGTGGGCGGGGTTTGTTTCCATTACACGCTGCGGGCTTCAGAAATGTTGAGCGGGACCGGGCGGCAAATGTTTCAGCAGCGCATCCTCAGGCATCATTTCCATGAATTGACCCCCGATTTCACCATCCAGGCCGTCAGCGAGCCACTGGGCCTTTTTCGGGTAGCGTACTGGGACAGCCTTTACGACTATGTGATTTTGTACCGCATCGACCAAAACACGGTCACTGCCATCGGTTGGGATTACCTGTTTTTGACCAAAGAAGATGTGTCCCAAAAGCTGTTGTCCGTCGAGGAACGCTTCCCCGAGGTGATGGGGACTGCCAAGACGCTGGACTACATCAAGCAAAACGGCTGCTCCATTGCCCGCTTTGGTGACGGGGAGTTCAACCTGATACTGGGCAAGGACACGCCGTTCCAAAAGTATTCGCCCGCTCTTAGTGCCAGGCTTTTGGAAGTGTTGAAAACCCCATCCGATGAAAATTTCCTGGTCTGCATCCCCCAGCGAAACCCCAGGTACAACAACCCGGCAAACATCATCGGGGAACTGAATTTTTGGGAGCATTATTGGTACAAGCGTTTTGACACGGTGGGAAAAATGTTGGTCAACCCCATGTATGGGGACGCCTTCGTCTCCCGGGATGCGGTTTTTTATGAAAACCCCCTTGAAAGCATCAAAGGGCTTTGGGGCAACCGGGACGTGGTGTTCGTTACCGGAAAAGGCAGCCGCTTTTTTGAAAGTTCTGCCTTGTTCGGCAATGTGGCGTCCAAGGGTTTTATTTGGGTGCGGGCCGTCGATGCCTTTGACGATTATGATGCCATTTTAAGCGACTGCCTGAACATCCCCGGGAGTGCCCTCTTTTTGCTGGCGCTTGGGGCAACGGCGACCGTGCTGGCCCATGATTTGTCAAAGGCAGGCCGACAGGCGCTTGATATTGGGCATTTGCCTAATAGCTATGACCAATACTTGGGGCTTATCCATTCCCCGGAGGTGCTTCCGGTGCTTAGTTGAGCCAATCTTTTTAGATGGGAGGCCTTATGATGAAAGGAATCGTTTTGGCAGGTGGGTCGGGGACCCGGCTTTATCCCATAACCATGGCAGTTTCCAAACAGCTTTTGCCGGTTTATGACAAACCCATGATTTATTATCCCATTTCCATTTTGATGCTGGCGGGCATCCGGGAAATCCTGATTATTTCTACGCCCCAGGACATTGGCCGTTTTGAATCCCTATTGGGGGATGGCTCCCGCCTTGGGGTGCGGTTCGAGTATAAGGTGCAGGAACGCCCCGAGGGGCTGGCACAGGCCTTTATTTTAGGCGAAGGTTTCATAGGAAGCGACCCGGTTGCCCTTATCTTGGGCGACAACATCTTTTATGGCCAGGGTTTTCCGGATACGCTTAAGGGCTTGGCAAAGAAGAACCGGGGGGCATCGGTAATCGGTTACCAGGTCACCGACCCTGAGCGATTTGGGGTCATCGAGTTCGATGAACAGGGAAAAGGGATTTCCATCGAGGAAAAGCCCGCCAATCCCAAGTCTGATTTTGCCGTGACCGGCCTTTATTTTTACGACAACCGGGTGGTGGGATTTGCTAAAAGCCTAAAACCTTCCCCACGGGGGGAACTGGAAATTACGGACATCAACAAAATTTATTTGGGGCTAGGCGAACTGGACGCCGTCTTGCTTGGCAGGGGCTATGCCTGGCTTGATACCGGCACGGTCCAGTCCCTGATGGATGCCTCCCAGTTCATCTACACCCTCGAATCAAGGCAGGGGCTAAAGATTGCCTGCTTGGAGGAAATCGCCTACCGCGAGGGCTTCATCACGAAAAACCAGTTGATTGCCCTGGCAACGGAGCTCCTTAAAAGCCCCTATGGGCAATACCTCTTGAAGATCACTTTAAAGGACCGTTAACCCCCCTCCAGTCGGCTGAAGGTATTTCAATCCAAGAAGGAAATCCGCTGTTTTCGGCGGATTTTTTGATTAAAACGCTTTTTTCATGCCCCTCATTCTGATATAATTAAAGGTGCAGCTGCGCAAGCGGGCTTATGGCACTTTTTATTGGAATCCAGTTACATAAGCCGCTTCGGGCGAAAAAGTGGACCTCCATGAAACCGGCTCTGGGAAACCCACCCAGTTTCGGTTTCATTCCGGCCACACCTTTTCGCCCTTCGCACCCGGGCTTATGGCACTTTTTATGATGGGAGAGAAGGACATGAAATTTCAGAAATTCGGCGAGGCGACCAAAGGGATGGACGCTGCCAAGAAGCGGGAATATATTTGGATGTATTACAAAGGGCACATCATCTCGGCAGTGTGCGTGTTGGCACTAGGGATTTACAGTTCCTATCAGTTTGCTACCCGGACGGAGCCGTTTTTTTACGTGGTCTTTACAGGGGGCAACACCAACATGGAAAACCTCTCCCAGCTTGAACAGCGCCTGAATGGGGTATTGATCCCGGATGGGATCAATGGCAACCATTCGGTCGTTGCCCGGTCCCTTGGCTTTAGCGTGGCGGAGGACGCTCTCATCGGAACCCAGGAAGCCGAAGCCCTGATGCTGATGCTGGCTGTTGGCGACCTCGATATCGTCGTCTTTGACGAGGTGACCTTCAACCATTTTGCCAACCTTGGGGCCTTGGCGCCCTTGGACGGGTTTGGGGCCTTGTTGCCGGCTGATGCCATCGTCTATCATGACGGGGAGCCTTTGGGGATTCGAGGCGATGCCATTGCCGCCTTCGATGGCATCTTGCTTGGCGGGGAGTGGATTGTTGCCAGCGGCGCCGGCAGCCACCGCCCCGGACTCATAGGGGAATTTTTGGGATACGCGTTGCCATAAGCTAGCCAAATAGCAAAAAAAAGCCCGAATTCTGGGCTATTTTTCCTTTTAGGTGAAATGATTGGGCGGCCTTTGGCATACACTAAAGTAAAACCATGTATAGTGACTTGCGAAATCAACCATGATGTAGGAAAGGGGTGATAGGTGATGACGAAAGCCAATTATACAGCTTATTTGGACGAATACAACAAGATAACGATTTTGGTCTGTAAGTCGTACCACTACGGCGAGACGGCCCCTTTTACATTAGTTGACGCAAAGCGGCAAGAAACCATTGAGCTGAAAATCGAGGAAAAAGTGGACCTGGGCGAGCAACTGAAGTACAGCCTGTCCATATTGGGTTTTATCGACGTGGGTCACGAGTACTATGTCATCGACAACCAAAAAAACCAGGCGCTTTTGGTGTTGGGCTACATTTCCCGTACCGAGCCTTTTGATAAAAAATATTATTATGGCGGCGATGACCTGGGGGTGGCCTATACCCGGGAAAAGACCACTTTCAAGATCTGGACCCCGACGGCAACCCATGTGGGGCTGATGCTTTTGGAAAACGATGCTACCACTATCCATTCATTGGAACGCCAGGGACTGGGTGTGTGGTCCATCACCATTAACCAGGATTTAGAGGGGATGCGCTACCGCTACGTCATAACCAACGACATGATCCGCCGGGAAATCACCGATCCTTATGGGCGCGCCTCGACGGAAAATGGCCAGTACAGCGTGGTGGTGGATTTTTCGAAAACAATCCCCTTAAAGACGGAACATACCCCATTTTTGGCCCAGGCCACCGATGCCATCATCTATGAGGTCAGCGTCCGGGATTTTACCATCCATCCCAGTTCCCTGGTGAAATACCCTGGGAAATTTTTAGGGCTGACAGAGCTGGTCTACTGCGAATCAGGTTTCCCGAGGGGGCTTGCCTACTTAAAGGAACTGGGGGTCACCCATATCCAGCTGCTGCCCATCTTCGACTTCGAGGGGGTGGACGAAGTGGAGCCTGAGGCGGGCTACAACTGGGGTTATAACCCGGCGCAGTACAACGTCCCGGAAGGCTCTTACGCCAGCGATGCCACCAACCCTTATGTGCGCATCAACGAGCTGAAGACCCTCATCAACGTCCTTCATGAACACGGTTTTGGGGTCATCATGGATGTGGTGTTCAACCATGTGTATGACCGCCAGACGTTCCCCTTTGATGCCATGGTCCCCACTTATTTTTACCGCTACGATTACCAGGGGATGCCCTCAAACGGCTCAGGCTGCGGCAACGACCTGGCCACTGAGCGGCGGATGGTGCGCAAGTTCGTCCTGGACTCCATGCGTTTTTGGCTGGAAGAGTACGGAATCGACGGCTTCCGCTTTGATCTGATGGGGCTCATCGACGTGGACACCATGAACGCTGCCCGCCAAATGTGCTGCGACATCCGTCCCGATACGTTGTTGTACGGGGAAGGGTGGGACATGAACACAGCCCTGGTTCGTGACCAAAAAGCCGCCAAGTTCAACGCCAATAAAATGCCGGGCATCGGCCATTTCAACGATACTTTCCGCGATACCATCAAAGGGCATACCTTCAACCACATGGACCGGGGGCTGGCGTTGGGGTCATTCTCTTACGCCAACATCGGCAAGCAGGTCCTTGGGGGCAGCTCAGGCCTGGCGGTGGGGGAAACCTTCAAGTTTTTCCACCCGTCCCAAAGCATCAACTATGTGGAATGCCACGACAACCACACGTTTTGGGATAGGATGAAGATCTCAAATGGGGACGAAGGGGAAATCGTGTGCCGCAAGCGGCAGCTTTTGGCAACTGCCATGGTCATTTTTTCCCAAGGGGTCCCCTTCCTTCACTGCGGGCAAGAATTTTTCAGGACCAAAAAAGGGGAGGAGAATTCTTATAAATCCCCGGACAGTATCAATGCCATTGACTGGGGCGATGTCATGACCCAAAAGCAGGGGGTCGACCTGGTCAAAGGCTACATCGAAATCCGCAAATCCCATGGCGCTTTTCGTTTTTCCCACTCAAATTTGGTGAAAAAGCATCTTCGTATTTTCCAACACCACAATTCTGTGATAGAATATACTTTGAAAAACGTTAAAAACTATGGGCCCTACAATGAAATCCGCATCTTTTTCAATACACAAAACCAGGCATACTCCCTGCCAATCATCGAAGAAGGCTTTTATGTCATTGCCGATGCTTTTTGCAGCGGGGGAAAATGTATCAAGGCCGTGGGCCGGGAGCTGTTCTTGGCCCCCCTGAGCACGACCATTATTGTGAAAGAGGATTAATGCCTGCTTGCCGGAAATTGCCCCGGCATCCAGGGAAGTGGCCACCCCGCGTGGCTATTTTTTTTGTTTGGGATGAAGGAGAAATTATGAAAATACGCATGGATGGTATCACCGATGAACTGATTTTAAAAGACATGGCAGTACTGAGCCAAACACATTTTTCAGGGGCTTCACTGGTGGCTGAAGGGGAGGACCTGTTAGCCGAATTTTGTGAGGAGCGCACCCTTAAGTCCATTTCAATCAAGGGACGGATGGGGCTAGCATCGCAGGCCATTACGAGGGAACTCGATGCGGCCGCCCCTGAAAAGACCAGGAAATACGCCTACTTGTCCTGCTACGCCAAACTGTTGGAAGAATACACGGGGCAGGCGCAGTCGTGGGGCTTGTTGAATGGCATGCGGCCCACGAAATTGGTCCATTCCCTGAAAAAAAGTGGGCAGCAAGACCATCAAGTGCGGGAATTTATGGAGTCTGAGTATTTGCCAAGCCCCGAGAAGATGGACTTGCTCCTTGAAGTGGCCAACCGGCAGCTGGAGGTCATCCCGGATTTATATAGCCTTGAAAAAGAAGTGAGCATTTACATTGGCATCCCATTTTGCCCGACGCGGTGTGCGTATTGCACGTTTGCGGCTTATGCCATGGAGCCGTTCAAAAAATGGGTGGAGCCCTTTGTCCAGACGCTGATCAAGGAAATCGAAGGGGTCGGGCGCTACCTGAAGAAGCAAAACATCCAAGTGACGTCCATTTATTTTGGGGGCGGGACGGCAACGAGCCTTGGCACCGAGCAATTAAAAGCGGTGATGGACGCGGTACATGGGCATTTGGCTGCGTTTGAAAGCGTCCGGGAAATTACCATGGAAGCGGGCCGCCCAGATACCATCACCCCAGAAAAACTAGAACTGATCAAAGCTTATGGCATCAAGCGCATCAGCATCAACCCCCAGACCTACCATCAAAAAACGCTGGATACCATCGGGCGGCATCATAGCGTCCAGGATATTTTGGATAAATACGAAATGGCAAAGGGACTTGGGATTGAAAACATCAACATGGACCTGATTGTGGGATTGCCAGGGGAAGGGCCTAAAGAACTGGCGTATAGCCTAAAGCAAACAGCCAAGCTCCAACCCGAGTCTTTGACGATCCATATGCTTGCTTATAAGCGCAAGTCCAAGCTTACGAAGGAGCGGGGGCTTTATACGACTGCCACCAAGGAAGAAATCAATGAAATGGGGCGGATGACCTATGAGTTCGCCAAGTCCAATGATTACGTCCCTTATTATTTGTACCGCCAAAAAAATATTTCCGGCAACATGGAGAACATCGGTTATTCCAAAGCCGGGCAGGAAAGCATCTACAACATCGTCATGATGGAAGAAGCCCAAAACGTCCTGGGCTTTGGCGTGGGGGCATCTAGCAAATACCTCATCGGGACATCAGTCCACAACCCTCGGGATATCAAGACTTACCTGGACACCTATGAAAATTACATTGAGAAAAAAATCCAGGTGCTCACGGAGTCGCTAGCCGCGGGTGCGGTGGCATTTTCAAAAAATGAATAGCAAAAAGGCGATGCCCATGCATCGCCTTTTTGCTATTCATTTAGTCAGTCAGCTGGGACATCAAGTTCTCGACAATCAGTTCGTAGCGCTCTTGTACCACTGGGTCTGCAAACCTTAGGCCTGCCGCTTCGCGGTGGCCGATGAGGATGGACTCAACCCTCACAGGCGTGTACAAGCGGCTGCGTTCTTGGGCGCGAAGCCCTTCTTCCATTTCTTCGAATGCCGGGACGCTTGTTTCATAGCGGTAAATGACATGGAAGCCAAAGCTGGTCTCAACCGGTTCGGTGGTGAACTCGTTTACGCCAAGGCCAAAGGCTGCTTCTTCAAATGGCTCGACCATGGTGCCACGGGAGAAGGCGCCCAAGTCGCCGCCATTGGCTGCATTGGAAGCATCGGTGCTATGTTCAGCGGCAAGTTCGGAGAAGGCCGCTTCCACATCGTCGCTTTCTTCAAGCTGGGCGATGATTTCACGGGCCGTTTCTTCGTCCTCCACTAAAATGTGGCGGGCGCTTATTTGATCAATAAGGGTAGCGGCAAATTCGTCGTAAAGTTCTTGGACACGCTCGTCAGACAGTTCGTAAGCGGCATCAAAGGCTGCCTGCTGCAAAAGGAGCAGTTCCACGTGGTCAAAGATGGCTTGGTCCCCATGAAGCCCCATCATCGCCATTTGTGGGTAAAACTGGGCACCCAGGGAGATTTTTTGCTGGTTAATCACGTCTTCGACTTCGCTTCGCGGCACGCTGAACCCTTCACGAAGGATTGCAGGGTCTGCCATGCCAATCCCCACAGTAATGCCAGCCACATGGGACAATTCGGTGAATAAATCCTCTGCTGTTACTTCAAGGCCGTCCACTCGGGCAGCGATGGTTGTACTGGTTTCGCTGGCATCATTTATGAAATCTTCGCCAACGATGTTGTTTTGGTCAAGAAATGACACGTAAAGGCTGCGAAGGTACGGGTCTAAAATCGAAAAATCTGCCGCATAGCGCAGGCGTGCAAGTTCTGTCAGATACACCGCATTGGTCAGGCGGGAGTTGATCAGATCTTGTTCCAGTTCTGTGCGGACATCCTCAAATTCAGGGCGGGCAGGTGCCACTTCTTCATCGGTTTCAACCGCTTCGGAGGCATCTTCATCCTCGCCTTCTTCTTGAGCCTCGGCTGCTGCGGGTTCAGGGTACATGGACTCAAAAAGTTCACGGAGCTCTTCTTCTGTTACGGTGATGGAGGCAGTCACAGCAGTCATGCGCAGCTGGTCCAGTTCCAAGAAGCTGATAAGGGCAGCCTCGTCAATGAAACCGTTGCGCAGGAGGAAGCTTTCCCATGTTTCGGTGGCCGTCATTTGCTCCCGGATCATCTCCAGGCGTTCGTCAAGGGCCTCTTGGTCCAGTTCAAATTGCCCGCTAAGGACCTGTTTGTCTACCATGTCCATCAAGGTCACCACACCATTTTGGGTAATCATTTCCCCGAAGACATCCTGGTTGCTGAATGCCTCTAAGTTGGTGGATAGGAATAAGGAATCCCCATCCTCTAGGCGAAGGCGTGTCCCTTCTTCATTATTTGAGCAAGCTCCAAGGGCAAGCACCGCCATCAGGGAGGTGGCAAGCGCTAAAAACCTTTTTTTACTACCTAACATTGCGTTCACATCCTATTCGTTTCGGGGATCTCTATTAACTCGCTTTGCCCGTATTTGCGAGGATTTTTTCGTCCAGCCGAGGAAGTGAAAATGCAGTGAAGTGGAGCTTCATGGCATTTTTGCTGCCGACGGATGGGCGGAAAAAGACCGCTAATTCGGGTGAATTGGAGTTATTAGAGGTGCCCTTTAATCAATTCATCTAAAACTATACGCCTTTCATCCTATCATAAATGACGGCAACAAACAATAACCCACCGCAAATTTGTAAAAAAAATGAGTAAATGGATAGGCAAAAAGGCAACCTGGGGCATAGACTATATTAGCCCGGCATGGCAGGGAGGTAAATTAACGGCCTGACGTTTAACAGCGTCTCCCCGCCCATAAGGCAAGGTCAATATCAAGGAGTGAGTCAAAATGTGTGGTAACAACTGTTCATTTCTTTTGGTGCTGTTTATTTTATTAATAGTCATCAATGCCTGCGTAGGGTTTTGCTGATTAAATAACATCCAGGCGCCCCCAAGTCCATGTGGTGGCGTTTTTTTTTGCCAATTTGTTGTTGGCAAGATGCGACGGATTTATGCAAAAGCCACCTATTGTTTGGAATGTATCATTAAAAGTTGGCTTTAGCGGCAAATCGGGTGGTGGGGGGGGATGGTTTTGGGCACTGAAACTGTAGAAATCCAGGCCAATCCATGATGATTTCGACAAAATTGAAAAAATACGAAACTGACGACAAAAATCGACTAAAAGGACCCTCGGGGGTGTGTTAAGATTGTTTTGTCGAATGACGAAGAAGGTGCAAATTTCGGTTTGCAAAACACATACCAAAGAAATTGGGGGAATTACAAATGAAAACATTAGCAATGATTTTAGCAGGTGGCCGGGGGTCGCGCCTGGACATTTTGTCCCTAAACCGCTCGAAGCCATCCGTACCATTTGCGGGGAAATTCAGGATTATCGATTTCGTACTCAGCAACTGCTCTAATTCGGGGATTTACGATATTGGGATCTTGACACAATATTTGCCATTATCCTTAAATGAGCATATTGGCATCGGGGCGGCTTGGGACTTCAACCGCCGCAACTCGGGGGTAACTTTGCTTCAGCCATGCGAGAACCCGCACGATGGGCAGTGGTATTCAGGGACGGCGGATGCGATCTTGCAAAACATCGACTTCATCAAACGCAAAAACCCTGATCATGTCCTACTATTATCCGGTGACCACATTTATAAGATGGATTACCGTCCGTTAATCGAGCAGCATACGTCCACAGGGGCAGATGTAACGATTTGTGCCCAAGAAGTGCCATGGGACGAGGCTTCCCGTTTCGGTATCCTGGCATATGATGAAAACCAAAAAATCTATGAATTCGCTGAAAAACCATCTGAGCCAAAGAGCAACATGGCCAACATGGGAATCTACGTGTTCAAGACCGACGTGTTGATCGAGGCCCTTAAAAAACTTAAAAAAGACGGGCTTGACTTCGGCCATGACGTCATCCCTCATTTAATTGAAAACGGATCTGCGTTCTCTTATCCGTTCAAGGACTACTGGAAAGATGTCGGGACTTACGAGTCATACCTTGAAGCCAACCTTGAGCTTTGCGAGACCGTCGATAAAATCCAACTTGACATGTACGACCGCAACTGGGTCATCCACACCCGATCCGAAGAAATGCCAACGGTTAAATTCGGTTCCAAGGCAAGCGTCAACCAATCCCTAGTATCAAATGGGTCTATTATCGCTGGTTCGATTTCCAAGTGTGTCGTAAGCCCAGGGGTACACATCCACCCTAACGCTATCGTTCGCAACTCCGTCATCATGAATGATACGGTTATCGAAGAAGGCTGCATCATCGAAAATGCCATCATTGACAAAAACGTCGTCGTTAAAAAAGGAAGCATCATCGGGCGCGGGGAAGTTACAGGCCCTAACCGTGAAAATGCAAAAGCCTTGTCTTCCGGTCTTAACGTTATCGGTAAGAACGTAACGATCCCAGAAGGGACAATTATCGAGCGAAATGTCCGTATCTTCCCGGATGTGAGCGAGCAGGACTTCAGCACAGCCGTGATTGAATGCGGTAGCACAATCAAGGTATCAGAGGGGGCATAATCCATGAAAATTGCGTTTGTCTCTTCTGAAGTCTATCCCTTTGTCAAAACCGGGGGGTTGGCCGACGTTGCTTATGCACTTCCTAAAGCTCTCGTCGACCAAGGACACGAAGTAGCGGTCATCTTACCGTTTTATAAGCAAATTCCCGAAGGCCTTGTGAAAAACCGCTATTGGGTGTCAAATGTAGAGGTTCACGGCAAGACGTTTTGGAACTATTGCGTGGAAATGGAAGGAGTCAAGTATTACCTCATTAATGAACCGTTATTTTCGGGAAGGGATTCGATTTATGAAAATGAGGATAAAGATTACCAATTTGCCATGTTCTGCGAAGTGACGCTATTGCTCCTTAAAAGCATTGATTTCCAACCAAATGTCATCCACTGCAACGACTGGCAAACGGGCTTGATTCCTTTCTTCATGAATCAGCGCTACTACTATGACCCGTTTTACTACGACACCAAAACCATCTACACCATCCATAACCTGCGCTTCCAAGGAAACTTTACATCTGGTTCCATCCGCTCTTTGGGTTACCGCTTCGACGACCAGTACGCCAATTACATGGAAGTCGGCATTCAGTATGCCCATAAGATCACGACGGTTTCAGAAACTTATGCCAATGAAATCCTCACCGATTTTTACGGCGAAGGCCTTAACCACATCCTTGGCATGAGAAGCCAAGACTTAAGCGGCATCGTCAACGGGATCGACATCGACCTTTTTGACCCGTCGACCGACCCAGCACTGGTTGCTGCTTACAGCGTCAAAACCCTCAAAAAAAAAGCCCAGAACAAACTGGCGCTTCAGGAAAAATTTGGCATGGACGTTGACCCGGATGTTCCGATGATCGGTATCGTGACCCGCTTGGATTCCCAAAAGGGGCTTGACCTGATCACCCACGTCCTGGAGGATATTTTATACCACAACAATGTCCAGTTCTTCTTGCTGGGGTCTGGGGAATATGAATATGAGCAATTCTTCCAATCCCTACGCGACCGCTACAGCCATAAGTTCGGGATTTACCTGGGCTATAACGGCAAACTTGCCAACCAGGTGTATGCGGCCAGCGACATGTTTTTGATGCCTTCCCTTTACGAGCCATGCGGGCTTTCCCAGCTGATTTCCCTGCGCTACGGGACAGTCCCTATCGTCCGTGAAACGGGTGGGCTTAACGACACGGTCCACGCCTTCAACGAATTTGAGAAAACCGGCAATGGCTTCTCCTTCACCAACTACAATGCCCATGACATGAAGCACACCATCGACCGCGCCCTTGAGTTTTACGCCAACAGGCCGGCTGACTGGAAAAAGCTTGTGAAAAATGGCATGGAAGGCGACTATTCCTGGGACAAATCAGCCCAGAAATATTTAGAGCTCTACCAAAGCATGTAATCACCGAAAAGGGATCCGGGGGCGGGTCCCTTTTTGGCATTTACAAAACATCCCAAATCCGCTATAATTAACAAATCAGAACGAACTGGGAGGCCTTAGAATGATCGAAAAATACATCAAGCTTTACGAACAAGGGGAAATCAACGAAGGGGTAGTTGAGGAAATGCGCCATTTCGCTTTTGAGGCCAAGGATGACGACATTTTTACCATCGCCCAGATTTTTGCTTCTTTGGGACTGGCCGGCCAAGCCATCGAACTGGCGGAACCCCTTCATGAAACATATCCTAATGAAGCCGAACTAAAAAACTTCTTGGCGGACTTGTACCTTGATTTAGCCGAGGACAACAAGGCGCTTGAGCTGCTGGCTGAAGGTAATCAGGACGACGCTAAAAGCCTGCTCCTCCAAGCGGATATGTACATCACACAGGGCCTTTTTGAAGTTGCGGAGCAAAAACTGAAGCGCGCCATGGAACTTGAACCGGACAATGTGCTGCTGCAGCTTGCCTATGCCGAGTATTTTTACCACATCGGCGCCTTTGACGATGCCCTGCCCCTTTATCTGGACGTACAGGACGCTTCGCTGGATACGGAAATTGATATTTACAGCCGTTTGGCAACCTGCTACAGCCGCATCGGTAAATTTGAAAAGTCATTAGGGTATTTCGCTAAATCCGAGGAACTGCATGGGGAGCCGAGCACAGACCAGTTGTTCAACAAGGCTTTCATCGCCCATTCCCTTAACGATTTCCCACTTGCCAAGCAGGCACTCCTCAAAATCAAGGGCCTGGACCCGAGTTATGACACCATTTACCCCCTGTTAGGAAGCATTTACCTAGCGGAAGGGGAGCACGAAAGGGCCATAGCAGCCATCACAGAAGGCATCCGCTTCAATGAATTCAATCCAGAGCTTTACCGCATCAAGGCCCGCTGCCTAGAGGCCGCCCACGACATCGAAGCCGCGCGGGATGCTTATTATGAGGTCCTCAACTTGGATCCTGAGGATTTGGACGCTGCCCTTTGCAGCAACCGCATCTGCCTTGCCATGGAAGATTATGAGGAAGTCATTGCCAATGCGGCACATTACGAAGAAGGCGGCTTGGTTGACGACCGGTTTTTTTGGGACCTGGCCTTAAGCCACCAGGAATTGGAAAACTATGATGAGGCCCTTGAAAATTATGAAAAGGCCCTGGCCACCTACGGCCAGGACCCGGCATTCTTAAAAGATTTTGCCAACTTTTTGATAGAGGATGGGAATGCCAAAGAAGCCATCTTGCGCCTAAAACGCATCGTTGAGCTAGACCCATCGGATTTAGGGGCAAAGGAGCTTTTGGAACAGCTCTCAGCCGAAAATTAAATTTTGCAGGCCATAAAAATCAGCCAAATGCTAAGCCGCTTCATGAATCATCGGAATTTTCGTCGAAAACCACCTGGGAAGCCATTTCTTAATGCGCAGTTCATAAAAATGGGATATAATAGTCCTATAGGGGCTTTGCCCCTAAGGTAGCCCGTGGGTTTTAGGCGGGCTAGTTCCATGACTTTTGACAGGAGATGATACTATGATGTTTTGGGGTGTCCCAGGAGGATTTGATTCCAGTTATATGATTTATCTGGCCATTGCGCTGATTGTGCCGATGCTGGCCCAGATGAAGTTGAAATCCACGTTTGCGAGTTTTAAACAGGTCCGTTCCTTTTCGGGGATGACAGGGGCCCAAGTGGCCCGCCGCATCCTTGACGGGAATGGGCTTCACCAAGTGCCGGTTGTCGAGATTGGCGGGCATCTAAGCGACCATTACGACCCGCGCCAGCGTGTGATCAGGTTATCGGGCGATATTTACAGGGGACAGTCTTTGGCTTCGGCGGCTGTTGCCGCCCATGAGGTGGGACATGCCATCCAGCATGAAGAAGGTTACGCCTTCCTTAACTTTAGGAGTGCCCTGTTCCCAGTGGTCAACATTACAAGCCGACTAGGGATTTATGCCGTCTTCATTGGGCTGATGATGGAAGGCTTGATGGGGCTTGCCATGCTTGGGGTCATCATGGTCGGGTTCACCGTGCTGTTTCAGTTGGTCACCCTTCCAGTTGAATTCAATGCATCCAGCCGCGCCATGGTGCAGCTGGAGCGCTTTGGGGTGCTTCGGGGCGGGGACGAGGAAGCAGGTGCCAAGAAGGTCCTAAGCGCCGCTGCCTGGACGTATGTTGCCGGTACCGTGGTCGCTGTGGCAGAGCTTGTCCGTTTGATCTTTGTCTTAAATAACCGCAATTCAAGAAGGCGGTAGTCACAATAACTTTATCCCGCCAAGACTTTGGTGGGATATTTTTAGGAGGTGGGCCATTGGCCAGGAAGCAAAAAATCCATAAACGCATTTACGGCAAGGTGTTTGGCAGGGTAGGGGTGAGCCTGGTGCTGATTATCCTTCAATTGGCACTTTTTTTCCAGCTTATCCACCGCTTCCAAACCTTTTCCCCCTATTTTTTATCGTTTTCCATGCTTTTAAGTTTTGCTGCGGTACTTTTTTTGATCAATAACCGCTCCAAGCCCGGTGCCAAGATTGCCTGGATTATTTTAGTGATGGCATTTCCCCTCATAGGCGGCATCGTGTACTTTTGGATGAGCCTCCACCCATTGAACAAGCAGCTCATCCGGGGGATGGCGCCCATGCAAAAACAGCTGGAAAATTACTTGCCACAGGATAAGGAAGTTTTCGGTCAACTAAAGGCAGTCAGCATCAAAGCCGCAAATCAGTCAGCCTATATCCAAAAATACGCCCACTGCCCGGTATACACCCGTTCCACCAGTGAATATTTTGATGTGGGGGAGAAGAAATTCCGCCGCCTTTTGGAAGAACTGTCCAAGGCAAAGCATTACATTTTCCTGGAATATTTCATCATCGGCGAGGGAGAGATGTGGCAGTCCATCCTCGGTATCTTAAAGGAAAAAGCTAAGGCGGGCCTTGACGTGCGTATTATTTACGACGATATTGGCAGCCTTTTGAACCTTCCGGACGGCTACCCGAAATACCTGGAGTCCCTCGGGATCAAATGTTCGGTCTTTAATCCGGTGACGGCGCGGTTGCACATCAAGATGAACACAAGGAACCACCGAAAAATCCTGATTATCGACGGCCATGTGGCGTTTAACGGGGGCATCAACATCGGGGACGAGTACATCAACCGTACCAAGGTTTTGGGACACTGGAAGGACACCGCGCTGCTTATTAAAGGGGAGGCTGTCTGGAGTTTTACGGTGATGTTTTTGACCATGTGGGAGAGCCTTAGAAAAACCGGTGAGGACGTGTCAAGCTTTCGCCCCCATGTGTACCATGAAGCCCAATTTGAGGGGGACGGGTTTATCCAGCCATTTACGGACAGCCCCTTGGACGAGGAGCATGTGGGGGAAAATGTTTACCTGAACCTGATCAATCAAGCCCAGCGCTATATCTACATTACGAGCCCTTACCTGATTTTGGACTATGAGCTCCAGGGGGCGCTTGGGCTTGCCGCCAAGCGGGGGGTAGATGTGCGGATACTCACCCCCCATATTGGCGACAAGCATTTTGTCCATACCCTCACCCGAGCCAATTACCGAAACCTGCTCCTTGACGGGGTCCGGATTTATGAGTACACGCCAGGCTTCGTCCATTCCAAGATGTTCGTGGTGGACGATGAGCTGGCAGTTATCGGCACCATTAACCTGGATTACCGAAGCCTATACCTGCATTTTGAATGCGCCACCTGGCTTTATGGCACCAAAACCGTCGGGCAGATGCAAGATGACATGATGCGTTCCCTTGATGCGAGCCATGAAATCACCCAGGAACAATACAGGAATACCCCATTTTTCGAGAAACTGCTGTTTAATTTCTTGAGGCTATTTGCCCCGATTATGTAGGGCTACCCTATCAATCCCTGGCCAGGCCCTGCATCCATAAAAAAATTTCTAATATATGAAGCATGGCAATCCCTAGGTTTTTTTTGGGGGATTGCCATGCTTCATTATTTATGGCGAAGGGAAGGTAAAGCCCTCGCCCAGTGTTTCGTACGTATGGCTGACGGTAATGAAGGCTTTAGGGTCGATCTCGCTTAACAGTCGTTTCAGCTGGATCAGCTCTTTTTTGGTAATGGCCACCATGATGATGTGGGTGGGGATTTTGCTATAGCCGCCCTCGCCGTAAAAAATGGTGACACCGCGGCCGAGCCGTTCCATGATGAGTTCCCGAAGCACTTCGCTTTCCTTGGAATGGATGAGCACTTTATAACCTGCCTGAAACCCCTCCTGCATTTTGGTGATAAACAGGCTGCAAAGGTAAATCCCAATGATGGTGTATATGGCATTGGTGAAGGTCAAAAACGTCATAAGGGAAACGACGATGACGGAAGTGTCTACCACCTGAATGGTTTTAGCCATGGGCAGCCCAAATTTGTCCTTGATGAGTTTTGCGATAATATCGGCACCGCCAGTCGTAGCATCCTGCCCAAAGACAAGCCCCATGCCAACGCCGCACACCACCCCATAGGCGACCGCCGCCAAGATCATGTCTTCATGCAGGGCAGGGACCAAAGGCCCAATCACCTCAAAAACCCTTAAAAACAAAGTCAGGCAGACCGTCCCGTAAATGGTGAGCCAAAAGGTTTTCCTTGAAAATAAGCGGTACCCCATGATGAGGACGGGGATGTTAAGCAAAAAGTTGGAAAGGGCAGTGGAGATGTCGAATGTCTGGAACAAGATGAGGGTGATCCCCGTAAAGCCGCCATCTGCCAAATCGTTGGGCACGGCAAATTCAATGATGGAAAATGCCATCAGGGCCGCCCCAGCCATGATGATGGCAAGTGATTTTAAAAGTTTCAAGGAAACACCCCGTTTCAAAGTCCGCCCCGCTGGAATAAAATACGGTAGAGGCAATTGGGCTGGTCCCACCCAGGATGGGAGCAGTATACTACTTAATATGACGCAAAGTGCCTTAGTTATGCTAATAAAGGAGTTCCCTATGAAAAAAATCGTACTTGCCGGACTGGAAGGGAAGATGGGCAGTTTTTTAGTGGAAGGGCTTTGCAGGGGCAATGGCATCGAAGTGGTGGCAGGGGTCGGGACGAAGTCCAGGATGCGAAGGAAGATTCCCATTTACCATGATTTGAACCGCCTTTTAAAAGAGGTGGAATTTGATATTTACGTGGATTTCACCGAATACGAGTTTTCTAAATACGCCTCGGAGTTCATGCTAAGGGCGGGCAAGCCTATTGTCATCGGTACGACGGGGTTTTTGCCCCAGGACATCGAATATTTGAAAGGGGTTGCCAAGGAAGTCGGGGGGCAGGGGGTCATTGCGCCCAACTTTTCCATCGGCGCCATCCTTTTAAATAAATTCGCAGAAATCTGCACCCAGTACTTTGATGATTTCGCCGTGACGGAATACCATCATTCCAGCAAGAAGGACAACCCTTCAGGTACGGCCATCTACATTGCCAATGCCATCGACAAGAACCTGGGCCGTGATTTTTCGACTACCCCGGTCCATGGCATCCGGCTGCCGGGGGTTTTGGCGACCCATCACATCATCGTCAGCGATGAAACCCAAAAAATCGAGCTCATCCATCAATCCAATAACCGCCACTCTTTCGAACAAGGGATACTTCTTGCCATCGAAAAAGTGGGGGAACTGGACGGGGTCGTCTACGGGCTTGAACATCTCTTATAATGAAGGGGCATAGCGAAAGGGGCCGAAAAAAACTGCTCCTTTCGCTATGCCCGCCGTTTTTCAGCCTGTTTCGCTTTGCGTTTGAGGGATGTTTTGGTATAATTGAATCATAAGAGATTGAAGGGGTGCCGCCATGACATTGATGGAAGCAGGGACGTCAGTCCTACAACGATTGGAAGCAGCCGGGTTTGAGGCCTTTTTTGTGGGCGGCATGGTCCGGGATGCACTTTTGGGGCGGGAAATCCACGACGTCGACATCACCACCAGCGCAATGCCCGTAAGTGTCATGGGCCTATTTGATAACTGTGTCCCCACAGGCATCGGCCATGGAACCGTCACGGTTTTGGTGGGAAAAGTGCCCATTGAGGTGACCACTTACCGTATGGATGGCGAGTACCGGGATTTTCGCCGGCCGGAATCCGTTTCATTTACCACTTCTTTGGAGGAAGACCTTCGCCGGCGGGATTTTACCATCAATGCGCTGGCAATGGATAAAAATGGACAGGTCTTTGATCCCCTAATGGGTTCAGCAGATTTAAGGGGCGGCCTGATTCGGGCTGTCGGCAATGCGGGCCAGCGCTTTTTTGAGGATCCCCTAAGGATGCTTCGGGCACTGCGCTTTGTCTCCAAACTGGGCTTTGAGCTGGACAACGGTTGCCAGCAAGCCATAAAAGACTACGGTTATTTGACGGCAAACCTGGCGCGCGAGCGGGTCATGAAAGAACTGGAAGGGTTGATGGACGGGAAGTTTAAGGAAAAAGCCCTCGGCTTGATGATCCAGGCAGGCCTGTTGGCCCATTTTCCGGATCTTAAGCCCCTGGCCCGCCTTGATACCAAGGTGCTGTCAACCCTAAAAAACAGCTTGGACTTATTTTTGGCCGCTTCTTTTTTTTCGGGGGGCATCAAGGAATATATGGCGGGGTGGCCCTTGTCCAAATCCCAAAAGCGCCTCATTGCCAAAACCCATGGCTATTTTTTGGACGGGGCGCCTCTTTTATGGGTGCAATATGCCGATGGGATGGAAACAGCTGCCGCCCTTTGGCGGATGCGCGTGGTTTTTGGGAAGTCGGATGAGGCTTTTATCCCCCAGCAGCTGGTTATTTCAAACCGGGGGGAACTTGCTATGACGGCCTCAAATATGTTAAGTGCCGCGGGCATTTCGCCGGGGCCTAATGCCAAGAAGCTGCTTGAACAGGTGGAATGGGCGGTGCTTAGCCAAAAAATCAAAAACAGCCCCGCAGAAATTTTAGCGTTTATTGGAGGACAGGATGTATCAGCGAAAACGTAGGAATAGATGGTTTGCCACTGCCCTTGCCATCGGGACTTTTCTTATTATTGCCATTGGCGCCGTCGTCTTTTATGCCAACAGCCATGAGCGGAGGCTTTTAAGCTATGCCCGCAGCGTCGCTAATTTGCCGGAGGTTTCCGTGGTGCTGGCGATTTCTTCATTTGATGGCCCTGAAAACTATTTGGTAGCACGGGTCCAGTTGGTAGACGGCTCACAACAGGTTTACTTTATCCAGGACAATACGGTAGCCCAACAGGTCCTCGCCAGCGACTTGATGTCTGCCGACCAGTTGATTGCAAAGCATATGCCCGAGGTGGATGTGGTCCGTAACAGCCTCGGGCGGATGGGCGGCGAACCGGTTTATGAGCTGGTGGCAAATACCCCCGATGGGGTGAAATACGTCGTGGCCAATGCCCTCACAGGCGAAGCCGTGCTTAGTTTTACTTTGGATTGAGGTGGCAGCATGTTTGAACTTTGGAAAGCGGATGCACTGGATTTTTCAGCCATTTTGCTGGAAACTTATAAAGATTTGGGGCTCACAGAAACGGAATACGTCTTTTTTGTGATGTTGGCGAAAATGCTAAAGACCAATCCCACTGGTTGGAACGTGGCGGATTTAGCCCAGTACCTTACCATTGGCGAAAGCGGGGTGGCGGGCCTTCTTATGAATGGCCTTGGCCAGGGATTCATCGAAGTGACCCAAAAAGCGGATGGGGCGGGGCGGCGTTTCGAGGAATACTCCCTTATCCCCCTGTTTGGCAAGGTAGAAACCGCCTTTAGGCAAAAAAACCGCAAAGGGGCAGCGGGTTCTAAGGAAGAGCTGTTCAACCTCTTGGAACGGGATTTCGGGCTGTTGTCGCCAAAGGACATCGAAACGGCCCATATGTGGCTTGACGATGATGGGTTCGACCCCGAAATCATCAAGCTGGCTTTAATGGAAATGAAGTCGAATCAGATCACCTCCATTAAGTATGTAGATAAAATACTGCTTGATTGGAAAAAAAAGAACGTCACCACCGTTGAAGGGGCAAAACGGCAAATGATCGAGTTTCGCAACCGAAGGGCCGAAAGCACCATTCCACAGGATGGACCCAAAGCAGACCCTAATGACTACTACGACTGGATGGGGGAAATCTGATGGTTTCAAAGAAAAAAGCGGTGCAATGCATCGATGTCATGGAAAACCTGTTCCCCGACGCCCACTGCGAGCTCAACCACGAAAATGCCTTCGAACTGACCCTCGCCGTGTTGATGTCAGCCCAGACCACTGATAAGATGGTCAATGTCCTGACGGACAAGCTATTTCAAAAGTATAAAACCCCACAGGATTATTTGGCAGTCACCCTAGAGGAACTCCAAGAAGATGTACGGACCATCGGCCTGTACCGGATGAAGGCCAAGAATATCCAGGCGCTTTGCCAGATTTTATTGGACAAGCATGGCGGCACTGTCCCACCGGTCCATGAGGAACTGGTAAAGCTTCCCGGCGTGGGGCGAAAAACTGCCAACGTGGTCATGTCCGTTGCCTTCGATTACCCAGCCATTGCCGTGGACACCCATGTTGAGCGCATCGCCAAGCGGCTGGGCATGGCAAAAAAATCGGCTAGCGTCCTTGAGGTGGAAGAAAGGCTCATGTACCTGTTGCCAAAAGAACGCTGGTCCAAAGCCCATCACGTCATGATATTTTTCGGGCGCTACCACTGCACGGCAAGAAACCCAAAATGCGGGGATTGCCCGCTGCTTTCAGAGTGCAAGTTCGGTCAGCGGCAAATCAAATAAGGCAAAGGCCATAGGAGAAAAAAACGCTCCTATGGCCTTTGCCTTATTTTTTGGATTCAGGGGTTTTTGCCCCCTTTTTGCATTCCTGCCGATCTTTCGACATATGATTTACCAAGGGGGTGCATGCCCATGATAAAACTGATACTGGGGGTCATAGGCTCCGATGTCCATGCGGTGGGCAATAAGATTTTATACCATGTCTTTACGGAGAATGGGTTTTTGGTGACCAACCTAGGGGTGATGGTTTCCCAAGAAGAGTTTATCGAAGCGGCCATCGAGGCAGCGGCGGATGCGATTATTGTTTCCAGCCTTTATGGCCATGGGGAGTTGGATTGCCGGGGGTTTCGGGACAAATGCCAGGAGGCAGGGCTTGATGGCATCCTCCTTTATGTGGGTGGCAACATCGTGGTGGGCAAGCAGTCGTTTGACGAGGTAAAGCGCCGTTTTATGGCCATGGGCTTTGACCGGGTTTTCCCCCCTGGGACCTCGCCAGAGGAGGCTGTTGTTTGCCTGAGGGAGGACTTAGGGTGGTGAGGGCCATGAAATTCATCGATTTTGGGAGCACCTTCACGAAAATTACCGCCATTGATGTGGAAAATGCAGCCATTTTAGGATGCGCCCAGGCTTTTACGACGGTGGGTGGCATCGGTGTTGGCCTTCATGAAGCCGAGAAGCGGCTTGAAGCCATCACCGGTCCGATTGTTTATGAGAAAACCCTTGCCTGTTCCAGCGCTGCCGGCGGACTTAGCATAGTGGCCATCGGGCTGGTGCCTTCCTTGACTGAGAAAGCGGCGCGCCTGGCCTGTTTTGGTGCCGGGGCAAAGGTGCTGAAAAGTTATTCCTTTGAGCTGACGGAGGGTGACGTCGCCGAAATCGAGGGGCTTGCCCCTGACCTCCTATTACTGACAGGGGGCATTGATGGGGGCAATTCCAAGGCGGTTTTGCACAATGCTAAAATGCTTTCCCACGCCTTATTTGAACGGGACATCATCGTAGCGGGCAACCGGGCGGTTGCTTCAAGGGTGGCGCAAATCCTCAGGGGGAAAAAGGTTGAAGTCTGTGAAAACGTCATGCCTGCCTTTGGTGTCTTGAATTTGGAACCGGTCAAAGAAAAAATCCGCAGCCTGTTTTTAAGCCGCATGGCCTTTGCCAAGGGGCTGGACCAAAACCAGGTCTTGATGCCCACGCCGGCTGCGGTCATGGAGGCTCTAAAAACCCTCTCTTCGTCATGGGGCGACCTCATGGCCATTGACCTTGGCGGCGCGCCACCACCGATGTGTATTCCTTTGCCAGCGGGAACCCATCAGGGGATAATGTCATCCTAAAGGGCGTGATGGAACCTTATGGGAAGCGCACCGTGGAAGGGGACATAGGCATGCGCTACGGGGCCATGGGCATTGTGGAAGGGATGGGGCTTGAAAGCCTTATACAAAAAAGCGGGCCGGGTTTAGCAGGATACCTAAAAAAAATCAGCCATGACCCTGGCTATCTGCCAGGTGAAGGGGAATCAGCCTTTGATGGCGCGCTGGCATTTGGTGCCGTCCATTTGGCGGTGGGGCGCCACGCAGGGACCATGGAATCCGTCTATACACCCATGGGGCTGGCTTATTGCCAATGCGGAAAAGACCTTCGGGAAGTCAAATCCATCATCCTCACCGGCGGGGCGCTCCTCAAAGGGGAAGGGTTAGGGCAGGTTTTAAAAGCCGCCAGCTTTGATGGGGCCAACCCCTCGTCCCTTAAGCCCAAACAGCTTCAAGCATCCATTGACAGGCGCTACATCCTGGCAGCCATGGGGCTTTTGTCCACGGTCAATCCTGAGGCGGCGCTGACCATTATGGAAAAGTCCTGCTAAGTAAAGTCAAGCAATGATGAAAATTTTTTTAGGAGCAATGCTCCTAAAAAAGGGTGCATTGAACTAACCCTATGTTTCCACAGGACTTTATTAACAATATTTAGATTATGGTTATTCCTTGGCTATGCGGCTATTCTAGGTGTTTAACCTCTGGGAATTGTTTGGAAACGTACTCTTTGTAGTGTTCTTCCCTAGTCTTTATGACATATGGCTTCCCATCCCTCAGGACGGCAAAAATAATCTTGCAAAGCTTGCCCATGACGGCTCCGAGTGCCACCATCTTCGGCTTGCCCGCCTGGCATTTCTCAAGGTAGTAATCCCTGATGGGGGGATTCTTGGAAATGCCGTTTCGGGTTGTGCCGATGGATTGGACGGCCATCATGAACAAGACCCTGCGGGCAATCCTTGAACCCCTCTTAGACATTTTGTTGCGGGTTCCCTAGAAATTACCTGACTGGTTGACAGAAGGGTCAATCCCGAAGTAGCCGATCAGCTGCTTGGCTTTTTTGAAGGCAGCGAAGTCACCGATTTCGCACATCAGTGACACAGCACTCAAAAACCCTATGCCTTTCATGCTCTCTAGAAGCCGTATGTGCTTGACGAACGCTTCGTCATCATTGGCAGAGACAATATCATTCATCAGCTTCAGGGAGGCCCTTGATCTGCTCATCATAAGTCTCGATAAGGGATATGGAGAGGCAGATGAGGTGGAAGTTGGTTTCCACGCCAGCTCCAAAAGTTTGCGCCGATTCAGCGGCCTTTATGAGCCCCTCTGCCTTCTTGCGGGCGGTTGTGATTCCTTTGCGGGAAGCCTGCGAAATCTTGGAGGCCAATTCTTCAACATCCGCATGGACAAGGCTGTCAAGGGAAGTGTAGGTCTTCAGCACCATCATGGCGGCTTTCCCGGTGATGGAGGAGAAAATCCCCCTAAACTGCGGCAAGGCAATTCGCAGCTGGCCTTGGAGCTTGATGACCTGTTTTGAGCGGTCGTCACTTAAGGAATAGTATTCCCTGGTCAGGTTCCGAAGGTTCATGACCAGCTTGTGGGGCATCGTGGAAGCCTGGAGCTCTGGGTCAAGCCCGAGCTTGGCGATGTTTTTTGCGTCGACTTTGTCATTTTTTACTTTCCTTATCCCCGAATTTCTGCTAGAATTAGTAATCAACGGATTAACGATGTGGGAGTCAAAACCGTGATTAATAAGATAGCAGAAGAGTGGGAGATGGTAGATTCCCGTAGACTCCATGAAGACTTTGGACTTCATGGAAAAGTCCTCTTCTGCTTTTTTTATTTTCTTCACGGCAGCTTCGAGGGAATCCGGCTTGTCGTGGTAAATCCTAAAGGTCTTCTTCTCCACAAATGAATGACTGGGCAGGCACATTGCCATTTCGCTGAAGTCAGCCCCCACGTCGATTCCAACGGAGATAAATGATTCAAATTTCTGATTCAATAATTGCGGCACTGAAAAGCTCCTTCCGAATAGGTATTCATTGCATCCGACAGCTACGACATCCTAGCACGTGATACGGGTATGGTCATAGAGCCTCCCAACCAGCCGAAACATAAAGCACTGTTGAATGAATTGGTTGACTTTTGTTACAGGCATAGGCGACATTTCGCCATCCTTAGGAGTTGACCACCTAACATCCTATCCAACAGTCAATATACCCTATGTTCGTACTTATGTCGAAGGAGATGCTCTTTGTCCACACGAATTTGTTTGAATAACTGCATGGCTGTTAAGCCATGACTTTATTATACTAGGAGTTGATGCCAGGTGGAGTTTAAGGACGCTTTGATACCAACGGATGATTTTTATAAGATGCGGTCTGAGGTCCTTGGGCAGTGGGAAACGGGACAGGCCGCCAAGAATTTGGAGGAGGGGTTTTACTACCAGTCGACCCTTCCCGAAAGCAAGCGGTTTTCCAATGTCCTGGATTTGGCGAAGGCCCAGCATAAAACCCTGATCCAGCCAAGGGCGGGGGTACCCCTCATCGACGAGCACATCAGGCTGCTGGCTTATTTGCAAGACCATAGCGAGGTGGACCTGCTTCCCACCACCATCGATTCCTACACCCGCCAAAACCGTTATGAAAAAGCCCAGGTGGGCATCGAAGAATCCATAAAGACGGGGATGCCCATGCTCAATGGGTTCCCGGCGGTGAACCATGGGGTCCATGGTTGCCGGCAAGTGGTGGAGGCCGTGGACCTTCCTCTTCAGGTGCGCCATGGGACACCGGATGCCCGGCTGCTGGCTGAAATTTCTTACATGTCTGGCTTTACCAGTTACGAGGGGGGCGGGATTTCTTATAACATCCCTTATGTGAAAAACATCGATTTGGAAACGACCATCCGCAACTGGCAGTACGTCGACCGCCTCACTGGGATTTACGGGGAAGCGGGGATTGCCCTAAATCGGGAGCCTTTCGGGCCTTTGACGGGGACGTTGGTCCCACCCTGCATTTCCCATTCGGTTGCCATCATTGAAAGCCTCCTTGCGGCGCGTCAGGGCGTCAAGCACATTACCGTGGGCTATGGGCAATGTGGGAACCTGGTCCAAGACATTGCGGCCCTCCGGTCATTGGACAGCCTCACCAATGCTTATTTACGGGAACATGGCTTTGAAGATGTGGCGGTCACCACCGTCTTGCACCAATGGATGGGCGGCTTCCCGGCTGACGATGCCCAGGCTTTTTCCGTCATTGCCTTGGGAAGCGCCATCGGTGCCCTTGCCAAAGCCACTAAAATCATTGTCAAGACACCACATGAGGCGCTGGGCATCCCGACCATGGAAGCCAATGCCCAAGGGCTTAGGGCGACCAAACAGATGATTTCCATGCTTGAAGACCAGTTTTTAAAAACAGAGGCCATCGAGGCGGAGGCCGGCATCATCGCTGCTGAAACCCGCTGCATCCTGGACGCTTGCTTTTGGCTAGGGGAAGGGGATTTTGCGGTGGGCACGGTCAGGGCCTTTGAATCCGGGGTAATCGACATCCCATTTGCCCCAAGCCGCTATAACGCTGGGAAAGTGCTGACAGCCAGGGACAATGACGGGGCCATCCGTTTTTTCAAGCACGGCGACATCCCCCTATCAGACGATCTCTTGGCGTTTCATCAGGATAAAATCCAGGAACGGGCCAGGTCCGAGGGGCGCTTGGCAACGTTTCAAATGGTCATTGACGACGTGTATGCCATTTCCAAAGGGCGGCTCGTGGGCCGCCCGAAATAAAGCGAGGTGCGACGATGAAAATAAAAGCTGCCATCTGCGCCCCGGGGCGCACCGGTTTTTTCTTTGACGACCAGCAGGCCATTAAAAAAGGGGCATTAGCCGACGGGGGGTTATACCCTGGCGGGCCTCTCACCGAAGGCTTCACCGCTATCAGGCAGGCTGGGGAATCGGTCCTGGTCATGTTTATTTTAGAAGACGGGCAGGTGGCCACGGGGGACTGTGCCGCGGTCCAGTATTCCGGCACTGGCGGGCGCGACCCCCTGTTTTTGGCTGACGTGTTTATCCCCCTGCTTGAGGAATCGGTTTTCCCCCACTTCATCGGCCAGCAACTGGATAGCTTCAAACGGCTGGCGGGCATCTTGGATGGGATTTTCATTCATGGGAAAAAATTGCACACGGCCCTGAGCTACGGGC
>Ga0268261_10000033_pt1 | contig 95317 bp, 85 predicted proteins | sample TergutNc150P1_FD_190353 | JGI IMG/M metagenome (GOLD analysis project Ga0268261, IMG submission 190353) | Nasutitermes corniger P1 segment gut microbial community from laboratory colony in Florida, USA - Nc150 P1 (SPAdes) (version 2) | ecosystem: Host-associated > Arthropoda: Insects >... | reverse complement strand
TGGCTACAGAAAATCAATTTGCCCTTGCCTATGATTTGTTCCCGAACCCGACAGATACACGCACGCTCCTTCCTTTTTTATCGAGTATGAAGGAGGATTTTGAGCTGCCTCAGTATCTTGTCGCCGATGCTGGTTATGGTAGCGAGGAAAATTATCGCCACATCGAAGATGAATTTTCTGAACAGAGCGCGCTTATTCCTTATGGCACCATGTTGAAAGAAGAAAGTAAGAAGTGGAAAAGTGACGACAAAAAGGTCATGAATTGGACTTATTTCGCTCAGGATGATTATTATATTGATACCAAAGGTGTTCGTTTCCACTTTGTCGCCTACCGAACAAAAATAGATAAGAATGGCTTTGAGCGTTCGTTTAAAGAGTATCAAGCCGAAACGTTGGATGAAAACAATCAGAAAATCGAGGCAGCCTTCACACCAAACGGAAATCGTCGGAAAATCCAAGTCAATCCTTCTTGGGAATACTTTAAAGCAAAGGTACGCGGGCTTTTAAGTCAAGAAAAAACAAGAGCCATCTACGGCAAACGCAAGATAGATGTCGAACCTGTTTTTGGCAATATCAAAAAGAATATGAATTTCACTCGTTTCCATGTCCGCGGTGCCCAAAAAACAAAACGCGAAATGGGGCTTGTCTTTCTTGCGCATAATTTTAGGAAGTTGATGGCAAGAATGAAGAAATATGAGGGGAAAACAGTTCAACAACTGCTGGTTGAGGTGTAAAATGGGATAGAAATAGACAAAAAATCGAAGGGAAGACACTTTTTTGTGGTTTTCCTTCGATTTTTTATGGCTGATTTGGATTAATGGGTCAGCCTCCAGACCGAAGTCCTTACATCCCGCCACCTTAGAGGTGGGGGAATTACGGACTGTTAGTTAAAATAGAAGTCAAGGCAATCCCTGACTTCTATCCTTTATTCATCTTCTTGATTTTCCGAACTTGTTGGTGGCGCAACTGGTGGTGGGGGAACTATATTCCCACGACTAATGCCTATGCGAATACGTGCATTTAGAGCCACATACTGCCCGTAAACATCCATTTCTACTACCATTCCTTTATCCTGAGAGCTATCCACATAAAAGGTTTCATAGCTAATATCCGCACCTTTTGACTGGAACTCGTCATAGAAAATCTGCTGTAAATCTCCCTCGCTGGCTGCATTTCGTAAATCTTTCATGAAAGGTCGCCCTGCTGAGTAGAAAACACGCGTCAGCGGAATATCGTCACCCTCCTTATAGGTCGCTCCCGCACCAATGCTTTGGCTAATGAAATTTCCAAAAGGAACACTGGAATGAAAAATAGTGCTGACCTGAACTGGTACTGATTTTTCGATTTCTTGCGCTTCGCTGATGGTGTATTGCGAAAAATCAGGGACAATTTTGGGTTTGCCTAGCGAAACGCTTGCCTTGAAAACATCACGTTTGGCAATTTCTCTGCCCTTAGCAAAGTCCTGAGAAACAACGCTTCCTTGCAGAACAGATTCGGAAAAGACTTCTTCTAATTCTAAGTGGACTTCGTTTTTCCTTGCCCATTCTTCAAGCTCAGTTTTGGGCTTTTTGGTAAAGTCTGGGACTTCGATGTCTTCTTTTCGTGGTTCGGCTCCTTTTGAATAGTAAAGTGCCAACTTGTCTTCTCTCGTGTAGTTTTCCCGATCTAGCTCTTTGTTGGCAAATTCCATTTTTAAGAATTTACCTTTTTCTACTGTTTCGTCAAAATTTTCAATGATTGAAACATTTTCTGCCTTGTTTTCTGCTATCCATGCTTGCGCAGTTTCCACATTCATTGCTTGAAAATCGGGTAATTCTATTTGGTCTTTGGGGTTGGCACCCAGACTTGCAGTGACTTTTAGCGTTGATTTCTTCTTTATCTTTCGCTCAGGCTTTCGCGCTTGAGAAATAATCCTGTTTATTTCCTTGTCAAAGTCATATTCTTGCGCAATGTCTAGTTTCACTTGATTTTCTGAGCCCCATTTGCGAACTTCGCTTACTTCTTTGCCGACAAAATCTGGCACTGTGACGTAATTGACCTGCCGATAAACAAGGAAGGACACTAACAAAACAAGAAGACATCCAGCCAAAAGGATAAGATACCTACGAATTTTCTTTTTCTGAAAATCAGGGTCTAGCTCGAACTCACTTTCTTCTTCTTGTTTTTTTTGCGGAATTTCTCTGGCAGGCTCTTTCGTATCTGTGTTTGTTTCCTTGCCCTGATAATTGTCCTTTGAGAAGTTGGATAAAAAATCACTCATAGGCCTTTAGCACTCCCTTGTGCAAGTAGAGAATTTCATCGGATTGATTGGCAATTTCATTGGAGTGGGTAACGACAATCACGCATTTTTTATGCTCTAGGGCAAGTTGTTTGAAGATGTCTACAATCTCTTGCTCCATTGCCTCATCCAGATTTCCTGTTGGCTCATCAGCTAGGATGATGTCAACATTTGTCGCCAAGGCTCTTGCGATTGCCACCCTTTGTTGCTCTCCACCGGACAAGCGATTGACCAAACGGTCTGCCTTGTCTTTGGTAATGCCGATATAATCTAGCAGATTGTATGCTACCTGACGATTATCCTTCGGTATTTCATTATCAGTAATACTCATCGCCACCATCACATTTTCTAGCGCAGTCAAATAAGGAACCAAATTGTAGTTTTGGAAAATAATGCTAATGTCATCTCGACGATATTTCTCATAACCAATCTGGGAAATATCCGTCCCCTTGAGCAGAACCTGCCCTTCTTTTGGTTCATCCAAAGCAGAAATAAGTGAGAGAAAAGTAGTCTTCCCCGAGCCAGATTGCCCCAAAATCGTGTAGAATTTTCCAGTTTCAAAAGAAACATTGGTGTTTTTCAGAATATATCGGCGCATTTCGCCGTCTTGATAGTAGTAGCTTATATCTTTTGCCTCTAGTAATGTCATTGTCTTCTTCCCCTTTTTACATCATGATTTTCTTTGGATTTAGTCGCAAAATATATGCCAATGGTGCAATCGTCGAAAGTGCGACGGTCACTAGCCCAATTCCCATAAAGCTAACTACATAGCCAGTTGAAAATGTGATTTTGTATGCCTCCATGACATCCTCACTGGTAAGGTTGCTGGTGAAAATATCACTATACATCATGCCAAAGGAATCTGGATTGCCAAATAGATTGGTCGCAATAAGCGAATTGGAAATCTGCTCGCCTAGGAAATTCCCAGTGACTAACGATGCCAAAAGTGCCAACACACTAACTGCCAGCGTTTCAATAGCAATCTGTCCGATAACTTTCGAACGGCTTTCGCCCAAGGACAGATAAACGCCCAACTCATGTTTGCGGTCACGCATAAACAAGAGGACAACCAATGAAATAATAGCAAGGGTCGCCAAAGTAGCCACAATCACAACATAACCAGAAATCTGCGACATCTTCTTCAAGCTACCACCAATTTCGTCCCATTGCTGTGAAGAATCTCGCACGATATAGTATTCCGGCAAAAGTGCTTGTGTTTCCTGCCTGAATGCCGGCAAATCTTCTGGGTTATTAAGCACGAAAACTGGACGGTAGAAATCATCTACCTCGGGCATCATCTCAATACTTTCATTGTCTTGAAGATAGAATTCCATTTGTTTGGCAGCTAATTCTCTAGCAGCACCGTTAGTTAGATAAATGGTATTGAGCGCTTCTGTGCTCATCCAAGTATCTTGTCCACCTTTTGCTGAATTCTTATTCTCACTTTGTTCTAGCTGCAAGAGGTCAAATAACCCAACCACTTGTACTGGCAGGTCAAAAGTTTTGCTCGTAGCATTTGGGTCTTCTTCCCACGCATTATCGTCTAAAACTAGCTGGTCACCAATTTTCAGATTGTTGGTTTGGGCAAATTGAGTGGAAACAATCGCCACAGAGCTGCCTTTTTCAATTTCTTCTGGCGTAAACAAACGACCGTCTGCTAGTTTGATTTTTCCCTCTTTGATATCAATCATTTCAGGATAGTTAATCCCTTTGGTATTAAGAAAAACCGCTCCCGGAATCCCACTCATAGACATTCCCTCTTCTAGTTCAAAACGCTCTAGCTTTTTGCTGGAGATACTGCCCGGAATGCTGTAATCATAGTATTTCACATAAGGAGATGCCCCGATTTCCTTATAAACATCTAGCTTTGGTCCACTTGGATAAGGTGCATTTTCCATATTCTCTTCATTGTCCTTAGAAAAACTTTCCCAGTCCATCTCAATGGTTGCTGTTGCTCCTAATTGCCCTTTTACTTCGTCTTCCACATTGGTACTTGATTGTGAAATCGCTACTGCCCCGGCGATGACATTGCCCAGTACAAAAATGACCAGAAACAGCAAAAGCGATTTGCCCTTCCTCCTGCTGACACTACACATTGCTCTTTGTAAAAAATTCACACCTGATTTCCCCCTTCTATATTTTGTAAAAAATCCTTTTGAAACCGTGTTACCTCATAAGGTAGCAAACCAAAAACTAGCTGTAAAGCAACTGGCAGTTGCCCCCTTGATTTCATAGGCTTTCTAGGGAAAATTAAATTTTTCTAATCAAAAAAAGATACTGAGAGGTGTTTCCTCTCAATATCATTTACGAAAATTTTTCAACTCTTTTCAAACAACCGTCCAGCTGGGATTTCATCTGCTAAATCTACTGGATACATCGGACGGCGCAGTTTCTTAAATGGCAGACGCTCTACGCGCTGATCGACGTTTCCTGTCGTATAAAACATTGCTTGATGTGCAGCAGCTTCATTAAACTCAGGCTCTAAATAGCCCTGTTTAACGACTAGCACTTCATAATCATGTCTTGTCAAACCATGGTCATTCAAGGTTTCCTCTGAAAATGTCGGCTTGCGTTTGTCATACAAAAGGACATCAATTCCCTTGTAGCTGACTACCGCAGAATTAGGCTTGTCTTCAGCCAAAATGGCCGGATTGTCCGTCAAATCAGTGGTAATGGCTTTAATCACCGCACCAGTCATTTTAACCTTGGTGCTATTGCTGTCAAATGCGCCGCCGATTTCAATGTCAATCACATCGCCAACCTTGTGTTTGGCACACTGCGCGACTGCAAGAGGATCAACGATACTTGAAAACAGAGCATTTTGAATGCCATTTTCTAAAAACAAGCTCAACACATAAGTATTGTCGCCAGCACCGCCTGCGGTTATATTGTCAGCGGAATCCGAAATGACAACTAAACCATTGCCTTGATTTTCTTTGATAAAGTCAATTCCTTGCGGAGTTGGCTCAAGTGCATTTCCTTGATATTTGAAATTGTCTCGATTATCCCAAACAAATTGTGCGATTTTTTCTGCTTCTTCCATGCCCTCTATCAAATCGCCCATGCCTGTTACTACAAGTGCAGCACCATTTTGTGGACAATCAATCCAAGTCATGCCGACAAAATAAGAAGCACACCAGATACCTGATTTTTCTTCAATAGCCGGAAGCATTTCAATGACTTCTTTGCCTAGTCCTGAAGCGGTCATGAAGTTTTCGCCCGGCATAATCAGCGGAATGCGCAAAATCCTTGTTTGCGGCAGAACCTCTTCTTCTAGTGCTTTGATCAGCAGCTGGGCTGAGCGAATATGCGTTTCGGGTACATCAATATGTGGTGCTGTACGGTACCCGTACATGATATTGCAGGCTTTGGCTAGAGAATACATATTATTGGCGTGCATATCAAGTGCGGCTGCAATCGGCACATCTGGTCCGACATATTCTCTTATTCTTGCAGCGATATAGGCTTCTCCGCTACCGATATGTTCCACATCTAGCGCACCGTGAAGAGGCAGGAAAACACCATCAAAACCTTTCATGTCGCTAATTAAAGGGGATAACATTTCATCAACAATTCGCATGAAATCATCAAATTTCAAGGTACCGCCGGGAACAGCTCTTGCCCAGACGGACTCAACTACATCATATCCTGCTTCAATCAAGACTTTTAGTCCCGGCATATCGCGAAACTCTTGACCTTTGACTATAACAAAATCTTCATAGCTGGATTTTTTGGGATTGAATGAATTGCTCTCCTGGGAAATCCCTGTTACAAAAATTCGCTTCATTTTATCTTACTTCCTCCAATATTTGCTGATTTGAGTCTTCTTTTAGTTCTTCAAAAAAATGGCAGGCGGTAAAGTGACCATCTGCACTGCTGCTTAATTCAGGCACTTTGGTTTTGCATAATTCTGTTGCAAACTGGCAACGAGTATGGAAAGGACAGCCCGTTGGGGGATTGATTGGGCTTGGAATATCACCCTTGAGGATAATCCGATTACGCTTTTTCTTAGGGTCTGGAACTGGCACAGCTGATAAAAGAGCTTTGGTATATGGATGTTGAGGATTGGCATACAATTCATCCCTTGAAGCAATCTCAACAATCTTCCCTAAATACATAACCGCAATCCTGTCGCTGATATGTTCTACTACACTAAGATTATGGGAAATGAACAGATAAGTCAATCCCAATTCTTCCTGCAAATCCTGCATTAGATTGAGCACTTGCGACTGAACAGACACATCCAGTGCTGAAACTGGCTCGTCAGCGATAATCAGCTTGGGATTAACCGATATAGCTCTGGCAATTCCAATTCTTTGCCGTTGTCCGCCTGAAAATTCATGGGCGAATTTTTCCATACTGGACTCGGGTAAGCCAACCATATCCAAAAGTTTTTTCACACGTTTGTAACGCTCAATCTTATCCATATTTTCATGGACTAAAAGAGGCTCGGCGATTAAATCGCGAATTCTCATACGAGGATTAAGCGACTGGTAAGGGTCTTGGAAAATCATCTGCATCTGCGAGCGTTTTTCCCGCATTTGACTTTCTTTGAGGTTGGTTATATCTTCGCCGTCAAACTTGATTTGCCCATCTGTTGCCTGCAAGAGTTTTAATATTAGCCTGCCTGTTGTCGATTTGCCACAGCCAGACTCGCCAACTAGACTTAAAACTTCGCCTTTATGAATATCAAAAGATACACCGTCAACTGCTTTAACATGAGCTTTTCCACCTAAAATACCTTTTTTGTTGACAGGAAAGTGTTTTTTGAGGTCTTTTACTTCAACTAATTTTTCCATCAAGACACCACCTCCAATTTTTCTTTTTGCGCCAACCAGCAACGAGTCTTACGAACGCCATTTTGATCTTCTTCTATAAAGACAGGTGGCATTTCTTCTCTGCATTTGGCTAAGGCGAAATCGCAACGATCAGCAAAAGGACAGCCTTTGGGCATATTATCAAGTGCTGGCACATTTCCACGAATGGAATCCAGTCTTTTGGCACGCTTTCCAAGCACAGGTGTTGAAGCCAGCAAACCTTTAGTATAAGGATGCTGAGGATTTTCAAAGAGGTCATAAACATTGGCTTCTTCAACTACTTTACCTGCATACATCACGACAACTCGGTCGCACATTTCTGCAACAACACCCAAATCGTGCGTAATCAAAAGGATGCTCATGCCAAACTCTTGATTGATATCACGCATGAGCTCCAGAATCTGTGCTTGAATGGTTACATCAAGTGCGGTCGTTGGTTCGTCAGCAATCAGCAAAGAGGGATTCAAACTCATCCCCATAGCGATTCCGACACGCTGGTTCATGCCGCCAGAAAGTTGGTGGGGATATTCGCCCATAACTTCCTTGGCTCTTGGAATCCCAACTTTTTCCAGCATAGATAAAGCAAGTGCTTGTGCTTCTTTTTTGCTCATTTTTTCATGTTTTAAAATCAGCTCCACCATCTGCACGCCGATTTTCATAGTCGGGTTTAAACTGGACATGGGTTCTTGGAAAATCATGGAAATATCTTTTCCGCGGATTTTCGCCATTTCCCTATTGGACTTACCAACCAGATTTTCTCCTTTAAAGTTTACTTGACCCCCTGTAATTTTTCCCGGTGTATCCTTAAATAATTGCATAATTGACAGTGCAGTAACGCTTTTTCCGCAGCCAGACTCTCCCACAAGTCCGAGGATTTCCCCTTTTTCGATATGGTAGGAAACCTCATTTACCGCTGTAACTGTCTTGTCTTTGGTGATAAATTGGGTTTTGAGATTTTTTAATTCTAATATGTTTTCTGTCATCTTCATTCCTCCTCCTAACTTACTTAATTAGCTGTATTTAGGATCCAGCCCATCTCGTAAGCCATCGCCTAATACGTTAAAGGCCAGCACAGCAAGCAAAATGACTAATCCCGGGAACAATACGGCGTGCGGTGCTACACCCAGATAATTTCTTCCCACACTTAGCATGGCACCCCACTCTTCTTCTGTCGGCGGTGCCCCTAAACCTAAGAAACTTAGAGATGAAGCAGCTAAAATAGCTGTTCCAATGCGCATGGTGTAATTGACCACCATGGTTGACATGGTTCCGGGGAAAATATGTACGAAAATAATTCTGGCATTAGATACACCGATTGAGCGAGCGGCTTCTACATAGAGGCTTTCTTTCAAGGCAAGCATGGCTCCGCGCATAATCCGCGCAAAAGTCGGAATGCCGAAAATCGCCACTGCGATAACCACATTTTGCAAACCGGGTCCTAGAACTGCAACAATTCCGATTGCCAAGATAATATCTGGAAAGACAAACATAATATCGCAAAAACGCATGAAAAGATTGTCAAAAACCCCACCAACATAACCGCTGATAAGACCCAGAGCAGAGCCTATAATCATGGCGAAAGTTACAGCACTCAGCGAAACAGACAAGGTAAGTCTTGTACCAACCAGCAGCCTTGAAAAAATATCTCGGCCAAATTCATCTGTGCCAAAAAAATGCGTCCCTGATGGCCCTGACAAAATATTGCTGTAATCAAATTCTCTTGGGTCATAAGGGGCAACCTGTCTGCCAAAAATTGCCACAAAAAGCAAAAAGAGGACATAAATCAAGGCAAAAAGCGCTGCCTTGTTGCGTAAAAATTTTTTGACGAAAATGCCAAAAGGTGTTTCTTTGTATTTCTTCATTTACTTCATCCTCCTTCTATAACCTGATTTTCGGATTCAAAAATCCGTAAGCAATATCAACTATTAGATTGATAAAAATAAACAAGGTCGAAAAAATCAATAATTGCGATTGAACAACAGTGTAATCACGGAAGAAAATCGAATCAACCAGCAATCCGCCCAAGCCTGCGATACCGAAAACTCTTTCTACAATAACTGAACCGCCAAGCAAGAAACCAAATTGAAGACCAACAACTGTAATAATCTGCACCATTGAATTGCGTAGTCCGTGCCTTGTAATAACTTCAAATTCATTCAAGCCTTTGGCGCGTGCCATTCTGATATAATCGTTTTTCATGACATCTACCATTTCCGAGCGTGAAATTCGTGCCAGCATGGCCATAATCCCAGCACCTAGGGTTATAGAAGGTAGCAGATAGTCAGCAGGACTATTGAGCCCAGCAACAGAAAAAATCGGACTGCCAATAGCAACGTAGTTAATGAGCATGAGCCCCATCCAAAATGATGGAATGGAAATGCCCGATACTGCAATGAGCATGCCGATATAATCCGGCCATCTCCCTCGGAAAATTGCTGAAAACATACCAATCGCTAAACCGAAAAAAAACGCCCAAACCATAGATGTAAAAGCAAGAATCAAAGTCGGCTCAAATCTAGGTAGCATCATCTCAAGTACAGGTCGGCCGGTTCGTAGCGAAGTGCCGAAATTACCGCTTAAAAAGTCTGTCAGCCAGTTGAAATACTGGATGAAGATTGGGTCGTTGAAGCCAAGATTTTGGCGAATAGCTAAGACTTCTTCATAAGTCGCGTCCACGCCTGCTATCATGCGGGCAGGGTCGCCCGGAATCATCCGAATAAATAAGAACACAATGACAGACACCGCAAACAAGAGCGGAATCATCTGCAATAAACGTTTAAAAAAATATTTGAGCATAAATCAACCTCTTTTCTGAATTAGAAGTTTTTTGGAATAAATCCTTGATTATTGTAATTTTTTTCCATAAAAGAGGACGGCCCAAAAGTTCGTAGTCGTAGCCAAATACGAAATGCTGCCATATCATGCCTAGCAATTCTTCGTATTTGAGTGAAGACGAAAGACTTTTGAGCCATCCTTCTAGCTGCGAAAAAGAATTGGTTAAATCAATTTCATTTTAATTATTAATCTACACTAAGTACGCGCAAATCCAGCCAGTTTCCTGTAGGGTTCAAGCCGCCACCTGTGATATTTGAGTTGCGAACAACGATACGATCGTCAGCACCTAAGAAAATCCATACAGCATCTTCTACGATTTGACGCTGAGCAAATGCGTAGTGCTCGTAACGCTCTTCAAATGTTGGTGCTGAATTTCCTGCCAAGATGGCATTATCTACATCAAGGTTTGTGTAGAAGTTGGCATTTGCGCCAGCTGGTGTGTGCATGGTTGACATGAATGGCGAGCGTAGTGCGTTATCTGGGTCAAATGCTGACCAAGATACATACCACATGTTCATTTCAGTAGTTTCTCTAGTTTGACCCCAAATAGAGTCACTTAACGTTCCTTCTTCCATAGGAACAACTTCTACATCAATACCTACAAGCGCCCATTGCTGTGCCAAGAATTCCATTGCGCGGATTTCTGTTGTGTCTGTTGAAGCCCAAAGTGTCAATGAGAAACGGTTGCCGTCAGCGCCTCTTTCAAGACCAGCTTCATCCAACAATTCATTTGCACGCTCTACATTGTGGTCGTACATTTGGCTTGCATAATGGAAAGGAAGCAGGCTAGAGATTGGCGAAGTTGCAGGCGTTGAAAATCCGCCACGGACAACTTGTGCATAAGCATCCACATCAATAGCGTAGTTCATTGCACGACGTACCAACACATCACCTAATGGCTCAACATCTTGGTTCATCATGACAAAACGCATAACTGTTGATGGTTTTACTTCGATGTTAAAGTTGTCATTTCCTTCTACTTGGCTCAAAAGCTCATGCGGCATTGGGTAAACAATATCCGCTTCGCCTGATAAGAGCATGGATACGCGAGTCGCATTTTCAGGTACGAAACGGTAGGTTACAGAGTCAACACCGATATTTTGGGCATCACGCCAATCTGGGTTGCGATCCATCACCATTCTGTCACCATCGATCCACTCACGGAAGATAAATTGACCAGTACCAACTGGACCATTGCTGAAATCACCGCTTTCAATCTGTGCAGGTGAAACAATTCTGAATGGCTGCATTCTTTCTAGGAAAGGCATGAATGGCTCGCTATGCACAAACTCAATCGTGTATTGATCAATAACATTGACTTCTTCAACTGTTCTGAATGTGTTCCAGCGTGCTGTGCCTTCGCCTTGCTCTAATACAAAGTTGACATTGGCAAATACCGCATTGGCATCAAAATATTCACCATCATGGAAATAAACGCCCTGTCTTAAGTAGAATGTCTGAGTCAATGAATCATCTGAAACCTCAAAAGACTCTGCCAAGCGGCCAATAAGGTTCATGTTCTCATCAAAATCAACTAATGATTCTGCCATTCCGGCAATGACATTGTTGTCTAGTGCCGCACGTGATTCAAATGGATTGAGTGTCATAATATTGTTGTTAAAGGCAATAACAATATCACGGTCTGGTGTTGCGTACTCGTCTGCATCGGCATGATTTGAGCCACAACCACTCAGAGCTAGGAAAGCTGCTGCACTGAGAGCTATTGTGAAAAACAAATTTCTTTTTTTCATGGTGTTCCTTCTTTCTTATATGTAATTATAAGTTGCCGCAAGAAAATGTAAAACTATGTGTTTTCTTTATCATTTTTGCAACCGCTTATAATTCAAGTATATATCTATATATATAAATTGTAAATACTATTTTTAATAATAATTTCGTTGTTTTTTAATTTAAATTAGAAAGAAAAAAGAACCGAAATCGGCAACGATTTCAGTTCTTTCTCATCAGTATTCCTTTGGTGATTTCATATAATTTCTCGCGTGTGTTTTCCTTTGTTTTAGGTAAACGCAGGATACCATTCAAGGCTTTTTTTGTAAAACTTTCCGCAAGTTCCTTTGTTCTTTCAATGGCTTGCGTTTGGTTCATAATAGCTAAAACTTTTTCAATGTCTTCATCCGTCATTTCCAGACCTTTTTGCAAAAGCGGAGCTAATTCTTCTTTTTTCTCCTCTAGGGCAAGAAGTAGTGGCAACGAGTAAACACCTTGTTTCATATCTTCTAAAACAGGCTTGCCAAAGGCATTTTCCTCCACTGTATAATCCAGTAAATCATCAATTACCTGAAAAGCTAAACCAATATTTCTCCCAATATCCATGGCGTATTTGCTTACTAGCTTTGAGCTATCCGCTTCATAAGCGCCGATAAAACAGCTCAGAGCAAAAAGTTCTGCCGTTTTCCCGCTGATGTTTTCCACATAATTATCAACTGTCTGCTCCAGATTGTAGCGCATATTCATCTGACCCAACTCGCCGCTCAAAATCTTCTCCATAGCGCGCGCATTGACCTGCAGCACCCGCATATCTGTTGAATAACGGGACATGAGCTTAAATACAGAGGCAAATAAATAATCGCCCGCATAGACCGCCACATCATTCCCAAATCGGTGGGCGATGGTTTCAACTCCCCGTCTGGTAGCTGCCATATCCACAATGTCATCATGAATGAGGGTAGCTGTATGCAGCATTTCCACTGAGGCTGCAAGCGAGAGTTTTTTGCGCTGGTCTTGCTTTTTGCCAAAGTTTGAAAACATGAGCTGGTAGGCAGGACGAAGCATTTTTCCGCCGGCGTTCATCATTTCTAAAATCGCCTGAGAAACATTTGGATTTTTCAGTTTGATACTTTCTTGCATGAGCTTTTGGACTTGTGCAAGTTCTTTTTCCAATTGTGGATAATTGGTCCACATTTTATGCATTAGACTTCTCCTTCTTCCCAGTTAGTGTTGGCAGCCAACTTGATTGATTGCCCTCAATATTCATCAAATGAGCCTCCGTCAAAGTATGGACATGCGTCAAGAGATAATTTCCGCCAATTCCGACAAACAATCCTGCCAAAATCCCGATAATACTTAAAACAGGCAAGTAATTCAAGATAATCAAATTGCGTGCAATCAAAAGTGCTGCAACCATGAGCTGTCCTACATTGTGGAAAAAGCCACCTACAGCTGATACACCGATAATAGACACCCGCTTTGGTCCTAGCGATTTGGCTAAATACATAAAAATCAAACTAAGCGTTGAGCCACCTAGCGAATATAAAAAAGTGGATGCCGTTCCGCCCAAAAGCATTTGTAAAACCATTCGCACACTAATAAAGAGTGCCACTTCCCGTTTTTTCATGGTAAATATCGCGATGACGCTGATAAGATTGGCTAGACCGAGTTTTGCGCCCGGTGCAAAGCCAAATGGTGCCGGCAACATCCCCTCAACAATCGAAATAATGAGTGCTTGAGCAACCAATAAGGAAATATAAACAATCCGTTTTGTTCTATTGGTGCCTTGATTTTTCATTAATAAATATGGCTCCCTTCCATGCTGCCGTCGCTTGCTACTACTTCGATAATCACTCTATGCGGTAGGCAGACAATGGATTGCCCACCTCGTGAAATCCACCCTCTGCGCACACAAACTTGGTCGCCACAGTTGGCCTCTTTTATCCGTATTCTACCATTATCAACTTCAATCAAGTTAAAGTCGCCATCTGGGTCATCGTATCTGTAGGTAGTATCTTCATCAAGCGGAAATTCTTTCATTTCCTGTCCGTCAACTCTTAAAATGGCTGTATATACGACGTGTTCGCCGCTCAGGCGGTTTCTAGCAGAAATCACCCACGGTGCAAAACTCAACAGCACTAAGATAATTATAATAATAAAGTCCCAACGTTTCATGCGAGACGCTTTGATAAAATTTTTAAAGTCCATTTTTTCCCAACTTTCACTTAAACTTCTTATATTATATACTAAAATCTGTTCATTTGGGGCATTTTATTGTAAACTAATGCTATGTGTGTCTTTTCTACTATGCAAATCAAAGCTCGTAATGCTTTATTGGTTTTGATTTGTATTGTAGAGCACACAAAAATAAAATTTTTAAGAGGTATTTTCATGAGCGAGAAAAAAGTTTTTCAGACAATTTGGGCGGGTCGTCCACTGATTGTCGAAGTGGGCCAAGTAGCGAAACAAGCCAATGGTTCTGTAGTTGTTCGTTTTGGCGACACGACTGTTTTGACTGCATCTACTATGAGCAGAAAAGCCAAAGACGGCGATTTCTTCCCATTGCAAGTCAACTATACAGAAAAAATGTATGCTGCTGGTAAGGTTCCCGGTGGTTTCCTAAAACGCGAAAGCCGTCCATCAACAAAAGAAACATTGACCGCGCGTCTAATTGACCGTCCAATCCGTCCAATGTTTGCCGAAGGTTTCCGTAATGAAGTACAGGTTATCAACACCGTTCTTTCCTTTGAATTGGATAACTCAGCACCGATGGCTGCTATGTTTGCTTCATCATTGTCACTTGCAATTTCTGATATTCCTTTTGAAGGACCGATTGCTGGTGTGGATGTTGGTTATATCAATGGCGAGTACATCTTGATGCCAACTGCGCAGCAAGCTGCTGCTTCATCACTTGATTTATCTGTTGCAGGTACAAAAGACGCGATTAACATGGTTGAGTCTGGTGCAAGCGAACTGGATGAAGACATCATGCTTGGTGCCTTGATGTTTGGCCATGCAGCTATCAAAGAATTGGTTGCTTTCCAAGAAGAGATTGTTGCACAAGTTGGGAAAGAAAAAGCTGAGGTTGAACTTCTTATCGTTGACCCTGAGCTTGCAAACACTGTAAACGAAAAATACAAAGAAGCATTAGCTGCTGCTGTTTCAATCGAAGAAAAACAAGCACGCGAAACAGCGACACTTGCTGTTCGTGAAGAAGCTGTTGCTTACTACAACGAATTGTTCGCCGAAGACGAAGACTTTACTCGCAAAATGCGTGAAGTCAACGAAATCCTTGAGCAAATGGAGCACGCTGAAGTACGTCGTTTAATCACTATCGACAAGGTTCGTCCTGATGGTCGTAAGATTGACGAAATCCGCGCTTTAGATGCAGTTGTAGATTTCTTGCCACGCGTTCATGGTTCTGGTCTATTCACTCGTGGGCAAACACAGGCCTTGTCAGTATTGACTTTGGCTCCATTGTCAGAAGGTCAAATGGTTGACGGTTTGGAAGAAAAACATGACAAACGTTTTATGCACCACTACAACTTCCCACAATATTCTGTCGGGGAAACTGGTCGTTACGGCGCACCGGGTCGTCGTGAAATTGGTCACGGTGCTTTGGGCGAGCGTGCTTTGGAGCGTGTATTGCCTTCAATCGAGGAATTCCCATACACTATCCGTCTAGTAGCGGAAGTTTTGGAGTCAAACGGTTCTTCTTCTCAAGCATCACTTTCTGCTGGTACTCTAGCTCTTATGGCTGGTGGTGTGCCAATTAAGGCACCTGTTGCTGGTATTGCTATGGGACTTGTGTCTGACGGCGAAAACTACACAGTATTGACTGACATTCAAGGTCTGGAAGACCACTTTGGCGATATGGACTTCAAGGTTGCTGGTACAAAAGACGGTATCACTGCTTTGCAGATGGATATCAAGATTAAAGGTATCACAGAGCAAATCTTGCGTGAAGCTTTAGCTCAAGCGAAAAAAGCTCGTATGGAAATCCTTGATGTGATTACAGCGACAATCCCTGCTCCTCGTCCAGAGCTTAACGAATGGGCACCGAAGATTGAATCTATCCAAATCAAGACAGACAAAATCAAAGAAGTTATCGGTAAAGGCGGCGAAGTTATCAATGGCATCATTGATGAAACTGGCGTTAAAATCGACATCAGCGAAGAAGGCTTGGTTTCTATCTTCTCAAATGACAAAGAGGCGATTGATAAAGCGATGGCAATGGTTAAAGCAATCGTTGCGGAAGCTGAAGTTGGCAAAACGTATCTTGGAAAAGTTGTTCGTATCGAAAGCTTTGGTGCTTTTGTCAACATCTTGCCGAAGAAAGACGCTTTGGTTCACATCTCACAACTTGCTAACGAGCGCGTGAAAAACGTGACAGACGTTGTCAAATTAGGCGATGAAGTCTTGGTTAAGGTAACTGAAATTGACAATCGTGGCAGAATTAATGCTTCTCGTAAGGCTTTGTTGGAAGATTAATTGGAAAATTGAAAGGAAAACGTTCAAGGGCGTTTTCCTTTTTTACTTCCTTAAAATCAATCATAAAAATATAGCACAATCGCCAAAAGAATAATATAATAGTCCTATTACAAACAAGGAGAAAAATCATGCACCCTCATTTAAAAGAGATTTTATTTACTAGAGAAGAAATTGATACACGCGTTAAGGAGCTGGCAAAAGTTATTTCAGAGGAGTATCAGGGGAAAAATCCTTTGATTGTCGGAATTTTGAAGGGTTCTGTCATGTTTGCGGTGGATTTATTGAAGGAACTAAGCATTGATGTTGAGATTGATTTTATGGATGTTTCCAGCTACGGCGCTTCTACTCGCTCATCTGGTGAAGTTCGTATCATCAAGGATTTATCCACTCAAGCCTTTGAGCGCGACATTTTGATTGTGGAAGACATCATTGATACGGGCAATACTCTGCTTTATCTAAAAGGTTTGCTGGAAGAACGTCAGGCAAAATCAGTGAAAATTATTTCGCTTTTGGATAAGCCAGAGGGCAGAAAAGTTGATATTGAAGCTGATTATGTCGGATTTTTGGTTCCAGATGAGTTTGTTGTCGGCTACGGAATTGACTATGCAGAGCGTTACCGCCAATTACCATACGTTGGGGTATTTAACCAAGAGTTTCTATAAAGTTGAAAATCCTTTCAAAAACCTGTATCATGGTTATTAGCAAGTAAAGAAAGAGGTTATCTAATGGAAAAGAAAAAAATTTACTTATTCTGTTCAGCTGGTATGAGCACTTCTTTATTGGTTCAAAAAATGGAAAAAGCTTCAAACGGCAGTGTGGAAATTCACGCCTTTCCAGTCAGCGACATTTCTAAAAAAGGTGCCGAGGCAAATGTTATCTTGCTAGGTCCTCAGGTTAAATACATGGAGCACAAGGTACAAGAAGAATTTCCTGACATCAACGTAAATGTCATTCCTTTGCGTGATTACGGAATGCTTGATGGCAAGAAAGTCTTTGAAGACGCATTAGAATTAATGAAATAGTTCGTATAAACCAAATTGGGCGAGAAAACGTACCGATTTGGTTTTTTATTTTGCTCTTTTGTAAAATATTTATCAAATATATTAGATATGGTATAGACTTAACATCGGTTTTACGTTAAAATACAATTATAAATTAAAGAAAAAAGAAAGAGAGTGAAAGTATGAACTTCAAATCAAACAAAAGCCTCATCATTTTTACTCTAAGTATCTGCCTTGGATTGATTTTCTCAGGGCTTTTAATTCTTTCGACTATCGGGGAGATTGCGCCAAGAACGCGCATCTCGACCATCTATGCTTCGGAAAACCACGCCAATATCTCTACTGAGGTAATTGCACATCAGTCCTTGAGTAGAATTGAAGAACGTTTATACAATTATTCGCTGAGTTATCGCCTTTGCAGCGACAAGCATATCCAGTTGAAGTTTGCTTATTTCAAGGACGGTCAGCTGGACTATACAGAGTTGATAGATGATTTTGATTTTATTAGAAACGGTGCCTTGCAGGGTTCAGCCTTTTGGGGCATTCAGCAAAGTCCCAATTTCAACTTTATGATTCGCACAGACAAGTCACAGCGTTATTACTTTACCTATGATTTGGAGGACAAGTCTGCTTTGAACCTTCCCTTTACGGAAATAGACGGTTTTTGTTTGGATGATGTATCAGCTACTACACTGGTGCAAGTACCTCTAGCGATTTTCGCTCCAAAGAAAATGCAAAACGCCTTAGACAAGCTCGATAAAAGCTCAATAAACCTTGAAGCTATCAAACAATTATCACAAAAAACGGATATTGAACTTCTCTATCTTGAGTTCAATCTATAAAAACTAAACGGCTGGAAATTTCAGCCGTTTTTAAAACCCGCTTTCAAATTGTGTCAAATTGTGATATTATTTCTAAGTTGATTATAGAGATTAGAGAGGTAGGTTTTATGAAGAAATCATATCGAGTAAAATCTGAGCGAGACTTTCAGAAGGTCTTTTTGACTGGAAATTCTTGTGCCAACCGTAATTTTGTCCTCTATAAATTGGAAAAACCTGAGCAAAAACATTTTCGCGTCGGCATTTCTGTCGGCAAAAAAATCGGAAATGCGGTCATGAGAAATGCCGTCAAACGCAAGATACGCCAAGCTCTTTTGGAGCTAAAGCCCGAAATTGTGTCTGAAATAGACTTTGTCATTATCGCAAGACCTGCAGCAAATGGTCTTTCCATGCAAGAAACAAAACAAAACATAAGCCATGTCTTAAGACTGGCGGGATTACTATTCATAAGTGAGGAAAAAAATGAAAAAGTCAACTAAAAGAGTGCTGCTAGCACTAGCAGCTGCAACACTACTATTCGTCCTAACCGGTTGCGGTACAGGACAAGTCACTGGAACTGACGGAAATATCTGGGACAATATCGTTTGGTATTTTGGTCTAGCCATTAAACAATTATCCTTTGGCGGAAACTACGGTATCGGTATTATCATTTTCACGATAATTATCCGTATCATTCTCTTGCCACTCATGCATTTTCAAACAAAATCTATGCGTAAAACCCAGGAATTGTCTGCTGATGTTAAGAAAATTCAAGCCAAATACGGCAAATCTTCTAAGCAAGGTCAAGAAGAAATCCAACGTTTATACGCTGAAAACAATGTTAATCCATACTTAGGCTGTCTGCCACTTTTGGTACAAATGCCTGTTATGATGGGGATTTTCCAAGCATTGCAACGTATTCCTGAGTTGTCACAAGGTCATTTCTTGTGGTTTAGCCTCTCAGAAGCGGACCCAATTTTTGTTCTTCCTATCTTAGCTGCCTTGTTCACTCTTGCATCAAGCTGGCTTAATATGCTTGCATCACCTGAGCAAAACGGTATGACGAAAACAATGACTTTCGGTATGCCAGTGATGATTTTTGTAATGTCTGTTGGTGTCGGTTCAGGGGTTGCACTTTACTGGGTAATCTCCAATGCCTTCCAAGTAGCACAAACCATGCTTATCAACAACCCATTCAAAATCAAAAAAGAACGCGAAGAAAAAGTACAGGCCAAAAAAGATGCTGAAAAAGCTAAGCGTAAAGCTATGAAGAAAGCAATGAAAAAACGTTAAAAATATCGAGTAAGCGGACTGTGATAAAAGTCTTCCGCCCACTTTGAACTACGAACATTAGAGCAGCAGGACGCAAGCGACTTCGGCAAAAACCGCCGAATTCCATTGCTCGCGAGCCTCAAACAGACCCTAAACGCTAAAGCGTTAAGGGTCTGTAATTCATTCGCGCCTAATCGGCTGCGGGAATGTTCGTAGTTCAAAGTGGGCTCCAGACTTTTATCCCAGTCCATTTTGCAAAGGAGATACAAATGCAAGACACATTCAATGCGGAGATTATAAACAAAAAAGTCCTAGTTTTCTCCATGATTGGCACAGCTGTTTTCACAGTTATCGCCCTAACTGTCGGCTTTTTGACCCATTCACAAGTTATCTTGTTTGACGGAGTGTTCAACATGGTCGGACTTTTACTGACTTATCTATCCATGACTTCACTCAAATTCATCAAGAAAAAAGACACATGGAATTACCCCTTTGGTAAAGCAACTTTTGAGCCCTTTATTGCCATTGTTCAGTACGGAATTATTCTTTATATCTGCTTTACCAACATCGTCACAGCCATTCAAGTCATTACTGAAGGAGGCCACGCAGTCGATATTTCTTCAGGAATTATGTACGGGATTTTCTCTGTTCTCTTTAATGTCGGAGTATTCCTCTATCTCAAATATCTAGCGCGCAAAAATTGTACTGCGATTGCAGAAGTGGAAATTGCTCAATGGCGTTTTTCTTGCTTATTGGGCTTTGGAATTTTGATTGGATTTACTCTTTCTTTCCTGCTAAACCAGACCAATTTTGCCATTTATACAGCATTTGTTGACCCGATTTTGACTATTTTGATTACGCTACTCTTTGGCTACACTGCTATTTTTTCCTTGAAAAATAATATCAAGGAACTGCTACAAGGCAAGCCACATGATGAATTAGTCGAACAGCTCACGCAAATGCTAGATGCAATTAATGAAAAGTATGAGATAAAAAAAGATGTAAAACGTATCGGAAAAGTCGGTGGAAAACTGATTGTGGAAGTCGATTATTTTATCGAAGAAGGCTCAAAATTAGACAGCATTGCGGCACAAGATTATCTGCGCCATCAAGTATCGGTCGCACTTAAAGAGTTGCCATTTGAAAAATGGCTCAATATCACTTTTACTGGTGATATTACTTGGGCGGAACATACTATTGCTTAATTACAGCTCGTTTTGTTTGATGATTACATTCGTCAAATAGAACGAGCTTTTTAGAGCAGAAAAAAAGCCGGTTCCATATCCCAGCTGCAATCTTGTATTTACAATACAGTAACACTTGTCGAAACGACATAAGTGGCAAATAAGGTAATCGCTAATAAAACGATAAACGTAACTGCCGCAAATAATTTCTTGTTTTTCAAAACGAATTCCAATCTCCTTGTCATATAATTGAAGTATCTTTAATTATATTAAAATTATAAATAGTATTATAGCATTGAAATGATAGAAAGTCTAATAAATTTTTGGGTGTTTTTCATTTATTGTTGAGAAATTTTAATTGTATTTGATTGCTATTATCGTGAAAAGGCAAAAGCATTCTTTGTTTTTTTTTTTTTTAATTTTGCTATAATGAAAATGTAATGTTATAAATGACGATATTAGGAGGTTTCGCATGAAATACAAAAAATGGCTAGCCTTATTTTCTGCCACTATTCTATTAAGCACTTCTCTTTCTCAAGGTGCTCATGCCTTAGAGCAAAATATTGAAGAAGATAAGAGCGTATTCTATGAAATAGAAGCTTATGACCAACCTGAAGAAACTGAAAATATATCTGAGGAAGAAGAAGCTAGATACGTAGGCGAGCAAGAAGAGAAAGTCTATTATTATGCCGAACTTCCTGAAGAAAAAGAAGTTATTGAGGATGAGCTAAAAGAAGAACCATTGGTTGAAGAAGTTGACACAGCAGTAGAAACTCCTGTGTTACAAGTGAGAAACACTGAAATCGCTCCTGTTGCACAAGAGGCTAGCGGTTATGCGATTACTGCCTCTGATTTTAATTTTCCAGTTAATATTGACCTTGATTATTTAGAAGACAATATAATGAGATTGGCAAACATTTCAGCAACTGGTCCTAGTAGTGATACGGTTATTTTTGACTTTGATTTTTCTTCTTTAACGGATGACAATGACGATTGGCTTCCTGCCAGTCAAAGAACTGGCAAGACATTTCCTATTATCATCAGCTTGTATTCTTATGATGGCACTCAACTTTTGACTACAAAGACGATAAATGTCAACTTTCAGGAAACCTCTACTCAATACTATATGTTTGCATCGAATTTCATAGTTGAAAGCTCGGATGTCGCTAATCTGTCTCAAATGGTTTTTGACCTTGCACAAGTTGCTGTATTTCAGGGTGGAAATAAGGTTGACCTTTCAGCAAATCCTGACGCTCTGACTTATGAATTGCCACCCGGTCTTAGTTTTTCTCAGATGACAGCACCCGGAGGATACTTTATCCTTGTCTTGACCTATACGCCGGATGACCCATCAGTTGAACCCTTGCAACAAGAGATAACAATCTTTGTTTCTGGCAGTTCTGCCAATGGATTAGTTGCTCTTCCTAGTTCAGATGGACAATGGATGGCAGTATTCTACAACAATCAGCAAGTTCCTAGCGATTATAGTTCAACAGATTTACAAAACTGGTTTATACGCGAAAACTTTACTATCTATAATGTCGCAAACGGACAACAGGCTTCCAATGCTCTATCCCTAGAATTCAATCAAAGTGATTTACAAAACTTTGACAATGCTCCTGCAGGAACTTCTGTGAATATCAGATTTAGTTTTGGTATGACAGACAACGGAATTTCTGCTCTTGCGCTACCTGCTACTTTTGAAGGTTTGCCAACTACTGATGAAAGACCCGGTTCTGGAACTGTAACGGTGGCAATACTTCCTGAACCGCCACAAGCAGCACCTGAGCAACCTGCTGCACCAGCTGAAAACCAGGAAACTCCACCACCTGCCAACAAGCAAGACCTTCCAAAAACAGGTGGAGGTGTATCAAATCTAATCACTAGCTTCGGTGCTATTCTAAGTTCTGCTGCGGGAATTGGTCTAATCATCAATAAAAACAAGAAAAAATAACTCCTATATCACAAAAAGAGGTTGACCCAATAAGTTGGAAGACACTTCAAAACACGAACGTTGACACAGCCGATTAGGCGCGAAAGAATTACAGACCCTAAACGCTTCAGCGTTTAGGGTCTGTTTGAGGCTCGCGAGCAATGGACTTCGGCGGTTTTTGCCGAAGTCGCTTGCGTCCTGCTGTCTTAACGTTCGTGTTTTGAAGTGTCTGGAAACTTATTGGGTCAACCTCTTTTTATTATTTCTCCAACTCATCCCGCATAGCTTCCAACTTCGCCAACTGACTACTATCCCAAGGCGAATTCCTCTGAAAAGTCTGCTCGTACTTGGCTTTTCTCACACTTGAGATGTTGTGTTTGGTCGTATGCACTCGCTTATAAAGCTCCCGAGCAGATACACGCAAGGCTCCTTGTGAAAAGATGACCCACTGCTCCGCCAAATCGCTGGTTGCCACACTGACCTGCGTCAACGCATTGTTGCGCAAACCTGCCTCTTTTTCAATATAGCTGTCTGCTGTTTGACCTTCTTCAGTAAAAATAACTTCCAACTGGTATTTTTTGTAGGTTGCGGTAATGCCCGGCACGTTTTGCGCATCAAAAACCACAATGATTTCAATGCCTTGAAACTTGGCATAGCTTGATAATTCATGCAACAAAGCCTCACGGGCTTCTTCGAGTTTTTCGTGCTTTTTGAGCTGAACAAGCTCGGGCCATGAGCCAATCATGTTGTAGCCGTCCACCAAGAGTAGCTGTTTTTTCATATTAGTTTCCTCGATTGCGGAAAACTTCATATATTAACAGACCAGCTGCAACAGAGGCATTCAGACTTTGGACGTGCCCACTTGCACTCATAGGGATGGTAATCATTTCATCCACTTCTTTTTTAAGATTGGCACTCATACCGCGCCCTTCGTTACCGATAATAAGGGCAACTTTCCCTTGCGTGTTCCATTTTCTATAATCTGTGCCGTTCATATCCGTACCGAAAACCCAGAAACCTCTTTCTTTCAAAAACTTAACTGCTTGAGAAAGATTGGTAACTCTGGCGATTGGCACATGCTCAACTGCACCAGTAGAAGTCTTTACCACGACTGGAGTAATACCAACCGCACGATGTTTAGGGATAATCACACCATCAACGCCTGCCGCATCACTGGTTCTTAAAATGGAACCAAAGTTATGCGGGTCTTCAATGCTGTCTAAAATCAGATAAAATGGATTTTCCTTTGCTGTGTGGGCTAGGAGTTCTGCTAATTCCAGATACTCATAAGGCGTAATCGCAGCGACTACTCCTTGATGAAGTCCATCGTCACTCATGGTGTCTAGCTTTTGCTTAGGCACCCATTTGACAGGCACATTTTTTTCTTTTGCTAGCTCCTTAAGAGTTTCAATATTTTTTCCTTTGGCATCTTCTTGAATGAAGAGTTTATTTACTCTACCCTCTTTCAGCGCCTCAACTGCCACATGATTGCCGAAAACAAAGGAATTTTCGTCTGTTTTCTCAATTTTTTCGTGGACTTTTATCGGTTTTTTATGGAAATTATGCTTATTTTGATGATTATTTCGGGTCATATTTTTCTACCCTTCCTATTTTTTCGATGCACCAGTTTACTATTTCGTCCAAACGTTCCTTCTGTCCGCTCAAGTGCAGATAACCCAATAAGGCTTCAAAACCTGTGGAAATGGAATAGGTTTTACTGTCGGTGTTTTTGGCTTTGGTGTGGGAATGTGCATTTCTCCCACGTTTGAAATAGAGTTCTTCTTCTTCTGTCAATAAGTTTTCCACAAGCATTTCTTGGTAAAGATAGGCTTGCGCTTTTGCTGAGACATACTTTGTCGCTCGGTGGTGTAGCTGATTGGGGCGAGTTACTCCAGTTTCTAGCAAGAAATCTCTGATGTAAACCTCATAAATCGCATCGCCAATGTATGCCAAAGCTATGCCGTTGAGCTGTTTTACTTGATTTTCTTCCATCTTGCACCTGCTTGTGTGTCTTCAATTACGATACCACGAGCTTTCAAATCATCACGAATTTGGTCAGCTAGGGCAAAGTTTCTGTCAGCTCTTGCCTGCTCGCGTTCTGCTAATAATCTATCCAATTCCGCATCTTCACTTTCAACCTGAGAAAAACTCACGCCGAAAATTTCCAGCCAATCTGTGAATAAATTCAAGGCTTTTTCATACACGCCTGTGGAAACTTGCTCTTGCCCAGCATAGACATTCATGAAAGTTGCTAGTTCATAAATCACGGTCAAACCATTGGCAGCATTGAAGTCGTCATCCATGCTTGCTAGGAAATCTTCCTCAATCTTAGACAATTCCACAAGTTTTTCCACATCACTAGACAAGTTTTCCACAAGGTCTTTTTGACGGAAAGTCAAATTTTCATAGGCATTTTTCAGCTTATCCAAATTGGTTTTGGCTTCATCTAGTGCTGTTTCAGAAAACTTAATTGGACGGCGGTAATGCGTGCCACTCATGAGAAAACGCAAGAGTTGACCGTCGATTTCTTCCAAAGCCTCATGAACCGTGACGAAATTCCCTAGCGATTTACTCATTTTGTCGCCTGCCTCGCCGACTGTTACAAAGCCGTTGTGCATCCAATAATTTGCGAATTTCTTGCCTGTTTTCGCCTCACTTTGTGCGATTTCATTGGTATGATGAGGAAATTCCAAATCTGCTCCGCCACCGTGAATGTCGATAGTTTCGCCCAAATGTTTGGTTGCCATAACTGAGCACTCGATATGCCAGCCCGGACGACCATTTCCCCACGGAGAAACCCAGAAAGGCTCGCCTGCTTTGGTACTTTTCCACAGGGCGAAATCAATCGGGTCCTCTTTAAGTTTTGCCTCGTCTCCCGAGCGACCAGACGCACCAACTTCCAATTCATCAATGGTTTTATTGGCTAATTGTCCGTAGCCCTCAAACTTGGTCGCACGGAAATACACATCGCCACTTGCCTCATAAGCCCAGCCTTTTTCCACAAGCACTTGGATAAAGGCGATAATGTCATCCATTGTGTCTAGCACGCGCGGGTGGAGATTGGCTTCTTTGACCGAAAGTTTTGCTACATCTTCCTTGAAAGCCAAGATGTACTTGTCCGCAACTTCCTCTGGCGTGATATTTTCTTCTTTTGCACGATTGATAATCTTGTCATCCACATCGGTAAAGTTGGAGACAAAATTGACCTCAAATCCGCGGTATTCCAGATAGCGACGGATAACATCAAAGGCAATGGCACTACGAGCGTTGCCAATATGGATGTAATTATAAACCGTTGGCCCGCAGACATACATAGAAACCTTGTTTTCCACAAGCGGTACAAAGTCTTCTTTGGTTCTGGTTAGTGTGTTATAAATCTTAATCATGAATGTTTTCTTTCCTTTTAGTCTTAAATTTTTAACTGTTTTCCACAGGATTTATCCGCACGACTTTTGCTGGAACTCCTACGGCTGTAGCGTTGGCTGGAATGGAATGAACCACTACAGCCCCTGCGCCTATTTTGGCATTTTCGCCGATTTCAATGGGCCCAATGATTTGTGCGTGTGCGGAAATGAGGGCGTTTTTGTGAATGGTCGGGTGTCTTTTACCCACATCCTTGCCTGTTCCGCCAAGCGTTACGCCGTGATAGAGCATAACCCCAGTTTCCACAATCGCAGTTTCCCCAATAACCAGCCCTGAGCCGTGGTCGATAAAAACGCCACTAGCAATATTGGCTCCCGGATGTATTTCAATCTGCGTCAAAAACCGCCAAAATTGCGAGTGCATTCGAGCCAGCAAAAAGCATTTATGTTTCCATAGAAAATGACTGAGCCTGTGCGCTGCCAATGCCTTTATCCCCGGATAAGTCAGGACAACTTCAAGGGCATTTCTAGCTGCTGGGTCGTGCTCAAGTACAATATCTATATTATCCTTCCACCATGACATGAAAATCCCCTACTTTCCATCTGTTATTCTATCATAATATTTCGGAGTAGTCTTTCTTTCTACTAGCTTTACCTCGATAGGCTTTTCAGGCAAAGTTTCCTCTTGTAGCTGATTGTAAATATACAAGAAGGAGTTTTCCGCTTGATGCGTTATGGAATAATCCACGCTAGTAATGTGCATGAGCCGCGAAATCTCCGCATTATCAAAGCCAATGACTGCCACATCCTCAGGAATACTAAAGCCTTGATTTTCCATTTCGCATATAAATCCTGCTGCCTTCGTATCATAATAGAAGGAAATCGCCTCAAGCTTAGGTTTTATCTCCCTAAATTCCTGCACAACTCGCTGGTCAAAATCTCTTGCGTGGTTATCATGATAAATCCAAGGCTCATCACTCAAGCCCTTTTCTTCGTAGAAATCGTGAATTGCCTGCAAGCGAGCTTGGGTATTCAGATTTTCCTTGCGACCCAAAACGTGCCCAATCCGACGATAGCCCTGAGAATACAAATAATCCAAAGTCATCAAATATCCATCATAATGGTCAAAATAAGAAGAATAAATCCGAGTAGAATCAATCCGGTGGCGCGTGGCAATCGGTCCGTAAATCGTATAAGCCTCAATCACATCCCAAGAATTAAAACGTGTGAATAAGAAAAGAGCATCCACTTGCTTATATTTGAGCTGATTTAAAACTTCCACTTCGCGCTTTTTATCTCCACCAGTAAAAAAGAGGACAACGGAATAATTATACTCCTGTGCTATCTTGATAAAAGGAGCCAGCATGATAGACTCTCCTGCCCCATATCCATTTGAAACAAAGCCAATGGTTTTCGTCTTGCCACTTCGCAGCTGTCTTGCCAAAAGATTGGGCGTGTAAGAAAGTTCTTCCATTGCAGCTAAAACTTTCTGCCTAGCTTCAGGGGAAACATAGCCGTTGCCTGAAACCACACGCGAAACAGTGGATTTGGAAACATCAGCTAGTTTTGCTACATCAATAATTGTTGCCATAAAGTTTTTTTGCCCCTTTGAAAAAAATTTGAGAATTCCTGTTGACATGGGAATGTTCCCACAAATTATACTATGAACTGTAAACGATAACAACATATATCATTTGTAAATCGTTAGAACTTGTTTAATATCTCGCTTTGGCAGATTTTCTTTGCAGAAATTGAGCTGAGCGAGGAAAAAAGCGCAGACTTAGTGGTACTAAGTTGAGCATTTTTGACGAAACGAAGCCGATTTCTGCAAAGAAAGGCTGCCGAATGGAGATATTAAACAAGTTCTATAATTTGCTAAATCTTAGGAGGAAACATAAAATGGCTAGAGGTGCATTGAAGATCGCTACAATTGGTGGCGGTTCAAGCTACACACCAGAACTTATCGAAGGATACATCAAACGTGCAAACGAACTACCAATCAAAGAAATCTGGTTAGTAGATATCGAAGCAGGTAAAGAAAAATTAGAAATCGTTGGCGAAATGGCTAAACGTATGGTTAAAGCTGCTGGTCTTGACTGGGAAGTAAACCTTACTTTAGACCGTCGTGAAGCGTTAAAAGACGCTGACTTCGTATCAACTCAATTCCGCGTTGGTTTGTTAGAAGCTCGTATCAAAGATGAGCGTATTCCATTGTCTCATGGCGTTTTAGGCCAAGAAACAAACGGTGCAGGCGGTATCTTCAAAGCTTTGCGTACTATTCCTGTTATCCAAGGTATCATCAACGACATGAAAGAACTTTGCCCGAACGCTTGGTTGGTAAACTTTACAAACCCAGCTGGTATGGTTACTGAAGCAGCAATCAAAAACTTCGGTTGGAAACGTACTGTTGGTTTGTGTAATGTTCCTATCGGTTCTTCTAAAATGGCAGCAGCTACTTTAGGTGTTCCTGAAGAAGAATTGTTCATCAAATACGCTGGTATCAACCACTTCCATTGGCATCGTGTATGGGATAAAGAAGGCAACGAGCGTACTATGGACTTAATCGAGTCTTACTTTAACTCAGACGAACAAGAAAGCCACTTGGCAAACATCTTTAACGCTGGTTTCAACTACCACCAAATCAAAGACTTAGGTATGATTCCATGTGGTTACCACCGTTACTACTACCAAGAAGACGAAATGCTTGAGCATTCAGTAGAAGACTTCCAAAAAGGTCAAACTCGTGCACAAGTAGTTAAAGCTACTGAAGAACGTTTGTTCGAGCTTTACAAAGATCCTAACTTGGACTACAAACCAAAAGAATTAGAGCAACGTGGTGGTACTCACTACTCAGACGCTGCTTGCGAAATGATCGCTTCTATCTACAACGACAAACGTACTAACATGGTTGTATCTGCTGAAAACAACGGCACAATCGACGACCTTCCATACGACTGCGTTGTTGAAGTATCTGGTCAAGTTACTTCACACGGCTTTGAGCCAAACAACTGGGGCACTTTCCCACCTGCAGCTCGCGGAATTATCCAAGGCATGAAAGGTATGGAAGAAACAGTTATCCGTGCAGCAATCGAAGGTAACTACGGTGCAGCATTACACGCATTCACTGTAAACCCATTAATCCCTGGCGGAAAAATGGCTAAGACTATCCTTGATGAAATGCTTTATGCACACAAAGAATTCTTGCCACAATTTGCTGATGTTATTGCTGAAATCGAAGCAAACCAACCAGAAACTGTTAAATACGTTGATGAGTTGATGGCTTCTAACTACGAGCAAAAAGAAAATGCTCAAGCAGCAATCCGTCAAAGCGTAACTGGTCAATTAACAGACGCTATCGAAGCAAACAAAAACTAATTGAAACAAACACAATTTTGGGAAGAAGAGTGTGAATTTCTGTTATGAGTTTGAAAGCCCTGAGCATTTGCTTGGGGCTTTCTTTACAAATGATTTACTAAAATCAATTATTCCTCTTAATAAACCTTGCGTATAATAATAAATGTAGCAGATTTATTATAAAGGGGATAAAAAAATGAATGAATTTGATTTACTCATTGTTGGTGGCGGGGTTTTAGGTACTTTTCATGCCTATCATGCCTTAGAAAAGGGCTTGAAAGTCGCTATTTTGGAGAAAGATAAACTTCCACAAAGTGCGACAGTACGCAATTTCGGTATGGTTGTTCCATCTGGAATGGATACTAAATGGCAGTCTTATGGACGCGAAAGCCTGAGCATTTACAAGGAAATCAGCAAAAAAGTCGATTTAACCATGCGCGAATATGGCAATATCTATATCGCCTCAAACCCAGAAGAATTGGTATTGATTGAGGAATTACATCAGATAAACCTTGCCAATGGTTACACTTCTCTACTATTAAGTAAGGAAGAATGCCTAGCAAAGTATCCGGGCTTGCGTAGCGACTATGTGTTGGCTGGCTTGTATTTCCCAGAAGAAGTTCTAGTCGAACCGCGTGAGATGATTTATCGTTTGCAGGATTTTCTGGTTAAGGAAAAAGGACTGCACTTGCTCAATTATCAGCAGGTCAATCATTGTGAAGTTGTAAATGACCGCGTGGAAGTGACAACTTCTGCGGGAGCGGTTTTCAAGGCTGAACAAGCTATTATCTGTAACGGCAGTGACTTTCAGACGCTTTTTCCTGATGTTTTTGCTAAAAGCGAGATTGAAGTCGTCAAACTACAAATGATGCAAACTGCCAAACAACCCTCAAACTTCGTCCTACCAAGCGGCGTGTTGACGGGCAATTCCATTCGCCGTTATGAAGCTTTTGAAGAATGCCCATCCTTTGCAGCTATCAAAGCAAAAGAAGACCCACAAAGTCTGACAAAAAAATGGGGCATTAACATCCTATTCAAACAGGCAATGGACGGCTCAGTCATTATCGGCGACTCTCATGAGTATGCAAATGTGGCAAATGCCAATGATCTGGGCTTTGACAACAAGGAAGAGATTAACCAATTCATGATTGATGAGGCGAAAAAAGTCATTGATTTGCCAAACTTTGAGATTGAAAAACGCTGGATTGGTATCTATTCTCAGGTTAAAAATCATGATATTTTTGAGCATACGATTGATGAACGAATTCATATCATTACCGGAATTGGCGGTAAAGGAATGACCGTTTCTGCCGGATTTGCCAAAGAAAAAATTGCAAAATTACTATAGAAAGAAGAAAAATTATGAAAAAAACACTATATGTCATGCGACATGGACAAACACAATTCAACGCTTTGCGTAAAATTCAAGGCTGGTGCGATTCTCCTTTAACTGAAAAAGGGATGGAGCAAGCCAAAAATGCAGGCGGATATTTCAAGGAAAACGGCATTACTTTTAACGCTGCCTACTGCTCAACTTCTGAGCGTACAAGTGACACATTGGAACTGGCGACAGATTACTCTATGCCTTACACTCGCTTGAAAGCCTTGAAAGAATTCAACTTTGGCCGTTTTGAAGGCGAAAGCGAAGACTTGCATCCCAAAGGACAAAATGGATTTAGCGAATATTATGTTAATTTCGGCGGCGAAAGCCATGAAATGCTAGTGAACCGCGTGGCTCCTGCTGTGCATGAGATTATGAAAGAAAATGGCAATGACACGGTACTTATCGTGGCTCACGGTGGCACAAATTTTGCCTTTTTAGGCTCAGTTTTAGGTGTTAAATCTATTGCGGAAGTTCCAGAAGAAGAACGCCAGAAATATATGGGCGCATTTGCTAACTGTGGAATGGTGCGTTATTCTTATGAAGATGGTGTCTTTAGCGTGGAGGAAGTGATTGTTCCTAAGGATGCGGAAGTTCCTGTGTTTTTAATTGAAGATTAAATCGTACTGTCTATAATCCTACTCAAATAAGATTATAGACAGTACTTTTTTGTTAGATTAGAGAAAAAATACATAAAACATAAGAAAATCAACCAAAATACAACTTCCTGTATCGCAATGATAATCAGACCTTTTTTGAAACTCCTTATTTTTCTTTTCTTTCCTCTCTTTCTTTCCTCCCCTTTTTTAACCACGTATGGTACTATCGCGATACAAAAAAGGAAAAATAGTAACAAATAAAAATTAAATATCCCTTGATATAACGCCAGTATGGCAAAATCAAAAAAATAGAGATACATTTCAATACAAGCAAGTTTATAGCGAACACTATTGTTTTCCATAGCTATTAATGTTCCAATTTCTGATTCTTAGCCACACACCATGACTGAGATACATTCGGGCAATGGTAAAAGCAATACCTACAATTTTCTTTGCCACATTCGGCGCTCCTAGCCAGGCAACTAAAACCCCAACCAAAAGTCCTGCTGAATAGGTGTAAACTTGTATGGTAAACCTACTCAAATATATATCCCAACTACCATTACCAAGTCTGACAAACCTAGTAACACCAGCCCCTCTTGACATAGCTAACTTAGCTCTTAAGGGTATTTCGGTTCCCATTTCTTCCATAATTCGTGCCATCTGTAAATCAGAAATGATTAATTCATCCTCATTCGTCATTACAGCAAATTCTTTCGCGTATTCAGCTACTTCATCAATATCGTACGTTTGTGCTTCTTCTAAAACGCTATTTGGCATTGAAGGCACTACTAGAGCCTGAATTATTTGTGTTTCTTTGGATGTGAGCTCAGCCGCTTTAACCACACTTATTGCTGATGGAACAAAAAAGCTCGCCAACATTGCTAGTGTAACTATCCCTATCGCCAACTTTATTTTTAAATTCTTCATTCGAATTCCTCCTCATCAAACAATTACCCGACATTTGATAAATGAAATTTCATTCCCTACAATTTATGATAGCGTCCTATCACAATGAAAGTGTATCATACAAAGTTGAATAGCGTAACCTAGCAGTTTTTGACATTTTATAGTAAATTTTTGACATTTTCAGGAAATAATTTAGCTAACACTGTGAGCTAAATTCTTGTTTTTCCCTGTATTTTCCTTTACACTAAATAAGTACCCATTATACATACAAGGAGAAATTCTATGAAAAAAACTTTATATCTCATGCGTCACGGGCAGACATTGTTCAATTCTTTGGGGAAAATTCAGGGTTGGTCGGATTCGCCTTTGACGGCAGAAGGAATTAAACAAGCGCAAAATGCTGGGCAATACTTCAAGGAAAAGAACATCACTTTTTCTTCCGCTTATTCTTCCACTTTAGAACGTGCCAGCGATACTTTGGAGATTGTGACGGACTATTCCATGCCTTACACACGATTAAAGGAACTAAAAGAACGGAATTTCGGACTTTTCGAGGCGGAAAGTGAGCATTTACACCCTGAGATCAAAGCTTTAGACACTCACTACGTTCAGTTTGGTGGCGAGAGCTTCAAGGATGTGAGTGACAGAATGGTGCCGAAAGTCATTGAAATCATGGAAGAAGAAGGCAATGATACCGTTCTTATCGTTTCACATGGCGTGGCAAATTTCGCCTTTCTTGATGCTGTGGCAAAGGTTTTACCAGAACACATGGCTGCACAGTCGAATTGCGGGATAATTCGTTATAGCTATGAAAATGGGGTGTTTACGCCTGAAGAAGTGATTGCACCGAATGGAGTTACGGTTTAGGCATATCTTATAGAACTAAGGTATTCTTAAAGATATTCCTAAATTCTTGAGTTTATTAGATGAAAGCCAGCAGGTACAGAAAAAAGACCAAAAAAACCAGTGAAAAATCGGTTGATTTAGACTGGTTTTTTTGGTTTTTTTTCTACTGAACTTCATCCAATATCAACTTGGCTGCTCCGTAAATTCCTGCGTCATTGCCCAAAGAAGCTATGGCGAATTCGGTGGTTTTGCAGTCAATGATGGCATACTCTCTGAAGTATTTTTGCACCACGTCTAGTAAAACTTGCCCCGCCTTAGAGACGCCGCCGCCGATTAGGAAGATTTCTGGGTCCACGATAGAGGAAGCCATGCTCAAGCCGCGTCCCAGACACTCGCCGAATTCTTCGACTACTTGAGTCGCGACCCTATCTTGCTGGCTATAAGCTTCAAAGATTTCCTTGGTGGTCAGCTTTTCTAGGCCGTCCAAGATAGACGGCTCGTCGTAGTCTTCAGACAAGAGTTCTTCCGCACGGCGCACCATAGCAGTTGCCGAAGCGTATTGTTCCACACAGCCTTTATTGCCACAGCCGCACACGCGTGTTTCCTTGGGATTGATAACAATGTGCCCGATTTCCGCACCTGCACCACGGGTGCCGATGACCAGTTTCCCGTCCAGAACAATGCCCCCACCGATGCCTGTGCCAATGGTTACAAAGGCTAAGCTCTTGTGGTCTTTGGCCGTTCCTTGCCAGATTTCGCCCAAAGCAGCCGCATTGGAATCCTTCAAGGCTTTGACAGGCAAGCCGTCCATCAAGGCAGAAAAGTCTTTTTCCACCCAAAGATCACGCCAACCGAGGTTGGCACAGATGGAAACCATGCCGTTGGGTGCGACTAATCCCGGAATACCCAAGCCGATACCTAGTAAATCAGCTGTGGAAAGTCCAACACTCGCCAACTTTTCTCTCAAGGTAGCCGCCAAATCGTCCAAAACTCGCGCACCATTATTGGCTCTATGGGTTGGAATTTCCCACTTGTTTAGCAACTTTCCGCCTGCTTCAAAGAAGCCTATCTTACAAGTTGTGCCGCCGATATCGACACCAAATATGTACTTTGTCATCTACTTATCTCCTTAAAGTTTATAGTGAATTACATCCGCATACTCTTGAATCAGTTGTTGATTGAGTGCATCGCCACCGTCAATGTTTGCCGAATAGAAAATCGGCGGATTCTTCAAGCCTGCGTCAATCAAGTTTTGCGTCACTTCTACCACAATCGAGTTGAGCACCATGGCGCCAACGACTGTCGATGACGGACCAACTGGCTGTTCCAAGCCCGCCAATTGCACCGTCCCATCGCCAATATTGCCGTGGTTATCAATCACAATATCCGCTAGCTCATACAAGCGCTTGCCTGATGAATGGCGACTAGGTGCAGAAGCAGAGTATTCCACACTAGTCAAAGCCAGAATCTTGACGCCCTTTTCCTTAGCAGCCAGGGCCATATCGATAATAACAGGATTGCGTCCTGAGACAGAATGCAGAATCAGCAGATCGTTTTCCTTGAAAGCCACATTGCCCGCAAGAGCTCTGCCGTAACCTTCTAGCCTTTCCATCTGCGAAGTAAAGCCAATAGGATGGCGATCCAGCATCAATTCGCGTCCGAAAATGGCATTGACCGTCATCAATCCACCCGCACGATACATCATTTCTTCTGCTAAAATCCCCGCATGAGACGCACCGAAGATAAAGATGGATTGTTTGTTGAGACTGGCTTGGGTCAACAGCTCAATGGCTGCGTCGATATTCTTCTTTTCCTGCGTGAAAACTTCTGACAAAATGTCGGTTACTTTTTCATAATACTTGTACATATTCATTTCCTTTCTCTAAAAAAGATGGCTAGAGTCAACACCCTAGCCATTGCTCTTATTTAATTATACACTTTCTGTTTCTTGATTTACTAGATACTCAGACAAAGTTTCGTCCTTGTATTCTTTTGCATCTTGGATTTCTGCTGCGAAAATCTTTTGGTCATACTTCATAAAGAATGGTAGGTAAATCAAGCCTGCAACAACCAAGTTGACTAACTGTAGAATGACCCCACGAATGCTGCCTGTTACAAGGAAGCCACTGACAAAGATTGGCGTTGTCCAGTGAACCAGTACACCGTTGGTACGTGGCACAAGTCCTGTATAAAGGGCGAAGAAGGAAATGGAGAAGACCACCACAACCGATAATACATAAGGAATCAAGATGATTGGATTAAAGATAACTGGCAAACCAAACATAACTGGCTCGTTGATAGAAAAGATTGTAGGTGCGATTCCTAAACGACCGATTTGTTTGTTTTGCGCGCTTTTTGCTTTGAGTAGGATAACTAAGGTCAAGGCAAGAAGTACCCCAGAACCTCCAATCCATACGAAGACGAAGAAGGTATCTGTGATAACGTTTGGCAATGGAAGACCTGCTTCAAAAGCCATACGGTTTTGGTCCAATTGAGCCAAAAGAATTGGCGACATCACAGAGTTGGCTACGTTGGCACCGTGGATACCCACTGACCAGAGCAAGTGGATGATTAGGACATAAAGCAAGCCGCCCCAGTAGTTCCCAGTTGCTTGTTGTAATGGTGTAGCCAAAACATCGCGGATAATAACTTGAATACTTTCCAAACCAGCTGCTTCAATCGACAAACGAAGAGCCAATACTAGAGAAATCGTAATCACTGTCGGAAACATAGCTGAAAATGAGTTGGCAACCGATGGTGGCACGCTATCTGGTAACTTGATCGTCAAGTTCTTGTCCTTGGCAAACTTGAAAATATGGACAGTAAGGAAAGATAGGATAATAGCAACGAACAAACCAAGCGAACCCAATGAACTTAGTGGCATTTGCCCTTCATTCAAAGGAATAGTCAAAAGGAAGGCTGCAATATTGGTTACCGCAGGCGCGATACCGTCCATCTTATGTTCTTTGGCATAGCAATAAGTAACAGTCGCTGCTGTAATCAAGCCCATTAAACCAAAGGTAGCGTTGACTGCTAGTCCAAGATTACTAGCCCAGTTTTCTCCTAAAACACCTGCAATGGCATCACCAAAGCCTAGTAAAACAGGAATGTTTGTCAAAATAAGAAAGAGTGAGCCCACCATAATAACTGGCAAGGTCATTGCAAACCCGTCACGAACGGCGTTTACTGCCTTGAGTTCTCCAATTTTGAAAAGTCTTGGAACGATTTTATTATTGATAATGTCTGCAAATTTCACTTTATTCATTTGTTTGTCCTCCTCTGTAGTTGCTGCGAGCCAGCATAGTGATTTGATGGCGGTAGCCACGGATGGCTTGACCCAGTGCGTAGATATTTTGTGGCAAAGCAATGCCTGACATAGAATCCCCGATGTGTTGGATGTCTGCACCACAAGCTTTTGATGCCAGTCCAATCTTCTTGATGGTATCTGAATCCGATGAATCCTGCGAAGTTCCGTTAGCTGTCATAACTAGAACCTTGTCCTTGATGTCCTTGTCCTTGTTGTAGGCACGGACATATTGAACGATTTCCCTTAGGTCTTGTTCCATAAAGCCTGGAACGGTATAAGGAGCGGGTACCAAAAGTACGTCAATCCCTGCTTGGACAAAGTCTTTGGCGATTTCTAGGTTCATGACTTCTTCTGGAACACCAGCACCGTGCATTTTCCCTGCGAAAATCAGTCCATTGTAGTTGTCCTTGCAGACTTTAATGGCATTTAGGATTGCCGCATTGGTCACACCTGTTGCAGGATTTCCTGTTAGGCAGATGAAGTCAAAGCCAAGTTCTTCGGCCTGTTTCAAGGTTTTTGGTAAAACCTTGCGGCCGTCTTCGAGTTCAATCCGGTCTTCCAGCATTTGCGCTTGCTCATCGACTGGTTCTAGATTGATGCCAAATGGACGAGAGACTGCTTTTTTCAGCCACTGGACAGGTGTTGCCAAGGCTTCTTGCGTGTCTGGAAGTCCTTTGATGTCAGGATTGAACAGGTCAAAAGCATTGAACATAATCAAATCTGCTCCTGCTGCCTTTTCCACTTCTGCATTGGTGACCGTTCTTTCTAAGTAAGGTCTAGTAGTTGCGACGTTTTCCGCACAGATGGTTCTGCCTTCTGATGCGTAAATCGCTTGTTTGAGTTCGATAGGGGAAAGTTTTAAGAAATCTTCTCCTGCCATATCTAATAATCGTTTCATGATTCATCTCCTTTGTGTCATGCATTTACAAAAATATCTTAATTGGGTTCGCATCCGATTGACTTTTTCTTTTTATAAAACTGAGCTAGCAGATAGGGCTAGTGTCTCATTCAAGCTCTCGATGTTTTTGCGTCCGATTTGACGGCACCATTGTCTTGCGGCTCCTTCGCCTTCAACTACAAATGGCTCAACTGCGCCTGCCCAAGTAGCACGTCCGCAGAGTACGCCGTTGAAATTTGAGCCTGATTCTTTGGCCAATAACAAAGTCTGGTTGAATAAATCAGACGAAACGCCTGCGCTCAAGAAGATAAATGGCAAGTGGGTCGCTTGGCTTTGTTCCAAGAAGTATTGTACCGCTTGCTCTTTTGAATAAACCACTTCATCGCCATAACCTTCGACATAATTCATATTGACAGGCACTTCTACTTTCAAGCAATCAATGCTAAAACGTGCGTCAGAGAATATTTTCATCATTTCATTGACCTTGCGCGGTTTCACCGCGGCAAATTCCTTAGAAGAATTGTCTGCGATAGTAGCATCATAAGTCAAAATCTCAAGGTAGAAAGGCAATTCTTCTGCCTGGCATTCTGAACCAATACGCTCGATAAAGGCTAACTTGCGGTCATTGATTGCATGGCTTTCATCGATGTCATAATATAGAAGAAACTTACAAGCATCTGCGCCAGCTTCTTTTAGGCGTTTAACCGACCAAACATCTAAAATATCTGGGAAACGTCCTGGCTGCGTGGTGTCATAGCCAGTCTTTTCATAAGAAAGCAAGAGTCCTGCATTGCCCGCGCGCTTTTTGCTAGCTTCGATTCCGACCTCGGCATCTAACAAAATAGACGAAGCATAAGGGGTCAATTCTTCAGAAATCATGGATTTGAAGGCCTTCATCTGTTCAGTTGTGGCAGGTGTATCTTGGTAGTTGTCCATCATTTTCTTCAAGGCACCGCGTTGGTCAATAGCCAGTGCTGCGATAATTTCATTTTGATTGACCAAGTTTTTCGTGTGTTCTTTTTTGTTTAGCATAAGACTCCTTCTTCTTGTTCCTGTAATGGATGGATGATTACCCCTTTTACGACACGATTGACGGTGCCAGATGCGCTTGGTGTGTCTGGGGTGTTCTTGACCAAAATCGATGTGTTGAGCGAAATCACTTGTGCATAAGCCAACATTGGTAGAGCCAGATAGGCATCCTTTAAGTTAGGTACAGCTTTCAGCACAAATCCTTCAGTTAAATCTTGACCAATCACTTGGATATGCTTGGCAATGCCGTCTGCTTTCACTTCTTCATAGACGTCCAAATCGTACTGACGCGTGTAAGCATTGTTACTAACCATCACGAAAATGGCGGTTTTTTCATCCACAAAGGACTTTGGTCCGTGACGCAAGCCCATAGAAGAATCGTATAAGGTCGCTACTTTTCCAGCGGTCAATTCCAAAAGCTTCAATTGCGCTTCGCGCGCCAAGGCGGCTAACGGACCTGAACCTACATAGATTACTCGGTTGAGCGATTCATCAAAGGCATTCATAATCTCTACTTCACGACCGAAGATATCTTCGGTCAATTGCGCAGCTGCTTCTACTTGCACTGCTTTTTCTTTGTCGTCTTCCTTGGAGAAAATCAAGGTCGATACCAAAATCATGGATGTGCAGCTACCAGTCATGGCAAAACCTTGGTCATTGGATGCATCTGGAAGCAAGTGGACCAAAGTATTTTCCTGCTCCTCTCCTTGGATGGCAAGTTTTCCTTCTTTGGCGCAGGTCAAGATTAAGTGATAGCTGTCCGTAACTACTTGATCTACCAAATTTACCGCCGCAATACTCTCAGGCGAATTTCCTGAACGAGCGAAGGATACCAACAAGGTCGGTGTGTCTTTCTCCAAGGTCGTCGCAGGTGAAGAAACAATATCCGTGGTCCCCATACTTTCAAAACGATATTTCTTGGTGTCGCCTAGCTCAAGTAATGAACGTTGTACGGTGTCTCCCACATATTGGCTGGTCCCCGCACCTGTAAATAGAACCCGCAGATAGCCATGCTTTGCGACTAGTTTTTCTAAGAAACTTTCAATCTTTTCTTTTTCACTTAAGTAATCTTCATAAGTTTGGCGCCACAAATTTGGCTGACCAAGGATTTCTTTGGTCGTAATAATCGCCCCAAGGTCTTTTAATTTTTCATCAGATAATTGAAACAATGAACTATCCTCCTATTTCTTTCTATATTTAGTATAAGTGGAGTGGTTTGGAAAATGTTTTCCAGATTGAGTGAATGGCTTGGAAGTTTTTTCTAAAATGCTTTGGTCTGAAAATGTCTATAGACAGCAAAAACTCCCTTTGAAGATGTCTTCATAGAGAGCTCATATCTATTTGCGTATCCGCCCCGAATTCTGATGAATGGCATAGGTATCAATCAAAATCCGTCCAACCACGCTCAGAGGAATTCGGCTGGCCACGTCCAAATCATAATCCAAAAGCTGCAAGGACGAACGGTAAACAGGGAGGCAAATATCTGCTAATTTACTTAAGGTACTCGGAACAGTTGCCGTCAAAACGACGACTTTGGCTTCACTCTCGCGGGCGATTTTTACAGCAGGGGTAAGTTCAGGCGTCTCGCCGCTTAGAGAAATAACAAAGACTAAATGTTCAATTCCAAGACGTTTGGCGAAGTATTCCATATAGGACTTGTCATCATAGCTATAGACTTCCTTTCCGAAAAGTTGGAATTTCAGCGCCATTTCTTGTGCGACGGCGGTTGAAATCCCGTTGGCGAAAAAGATGATATGACTTTTTTCATCAATCCATTTGACCACCTGCTCGATATCTTCAGCAGACAAGGCATTGATGGTGCGGACGACTTCCATTTCATTCTTGCGGATGGCTTCGTTGACTTCTTTGGAAAAACCATACTCGGACTGCTGGCGGGTCTCTTTTGCTGTGCGATGGCGAAAGTCAATATAACCGTCATAACCGCATTTTTTGAGCGTTCTAGTGACGGTCGAATTGCTGACATTGGTCTCGTCTGCTAGTTCATTAATAGAAAGGTGCGGGATTTTCTCGATATTGTCTTGAATCCATTGCCAGAGGTGGCTTTCTGCTTGGCTTAGATTGTTCATAGATTTCTCCTTTCTCTATCTTCAATTGGGTAGCCTTAAGCTGAATTGTCTATTTGAAGCTTTTGTGCGGGTCTTGTATCCTCTTAAACATCCGCTCCATATCATAATTAGACAAATGCACCAAAGTCGGACGACCGTGCGGGCAGTTAAATGGATTTTGACAATGCGCCAAATCCTGCAAAAGCACGCGGGCTTGGGAGTCATCCAAATAATGATTTGCCTTTATCGAGCGTTTGCAGCTCATCATAATCGCCAAATCCTCGCGGAATTTCTTGACCGAAACTTCTCCTGTTGTTAATAGAATATCAATCATTTCCCGAACCGTTTCTTCTTCCAAACCTTGCGGATACCATGTTGGATGCTGGCGCAAAATAAAGGAGTTTTGTCCGTATTCTTCGAGGAAAATCCCGACATTTTCTAGGATTTCTCGTTTTTCCCTAATGATTAGCCTGTCACTATTTGGAAAATCTAAGACGATTGGCAGGAGCAATTCTTGCAAATCATCACTTACATCCGCGATTTTTTCCCGATAGTACTCGTATTTTATCCGCTCTTGAGCAGCGTGTTGGTCCACGATATACAGACCTTCAGGCGATTGAGCAAAGAGATAAGTCCCATGCATCTGCCCGAAATATTCAATATCTGGGAAACGTTTGGTCGGGATTTTTTCTTCCTGCTCTAGTTCTTCTGCTAAGCTCTCCAGCTCCTTCTTTGAAAAATCAGGATGACTGCTTGTTTGCTCCGCCTGCTTTTCAAAAGTTGGACGAGTTTCTTCTTTTATATAGGGCGACTTTTTCTCAGGAGTATCTAGCTGACTTTCCTTGACAAAAAACTGTCCTGTTGTCGCATTAAAATTGAGATTTCCTCTGCCTGTTGGAATGGTTTCTTCCTTGATAAAGGGCATTTCAAGTCTTGTTTGCTCGACTTTTTCGCGTGCATTTAGCGGTATTCTTTCCTTGAAGTTCATTTGTGGCAAGGAATTACTGGGTATCAAACGCTCTGTCCGCAAAACATCTGCGATTGCTTGTGTGATTAAACCCATGAGTTCTTTTTCTTTGGATAAGCGGACTTCCTGCTTGGTTGGGTGTACGTTGACATCGACTAATAAGGGGTCCATTTGGATAGTTAAAACAACTAATGGAAATCGTCCACCCATGAGTTTTGAGCCATATCCTGATAAAATCGCACGATTTAGCTGATAATTTTTGATATATCTACCGTTGATGATAATGGACACATAATTGCGATTGGCACGCGTCAATTCTGGTAGGCTGACAAATCCGCCGACCGTAAAATCCAAATCTTCCGCCGAAATTTCTAGCATTTTACGAGCATTTCCCACACCGTAAACGCCGGCAATGGTGGTTTTCAAATCGCCATTTCCGCTAGTGACAAGCATTTGATTGCCGTCAGAAGTCAGGCGAAAAGCAATATGCGGATGACTGAGTGCCAGACGGTTGATAATATCGCCAATTCGCGCCAATTCCGTTTGCAGAGATTTGACGTATTTCAGCCGAGCTGGTGTGTTGAAGAAAAGGTTTTTGACTGTAATTTTCGTACCCTTTCTGAGTGCAGACGGCACATTTTCTAATACAGAACCACCTTTTAGCAAAATCCTTGAACCACTTTCCTCATCTGCGGTCGCCGTTTCTAGCTCAATCTCCGATACGGACGCAATCGAAGGTAGAGCTTCGCCACGAAAGCCCAATGTGCGAATGCGGAACAAATCCTCACGATTGTGGATTTTGCTAGTCGCATGCCGACGAAACGCTAGTTCTACATCTTCACGAGCAATCCCTGAACCATCATCAATGATTTGAATGAGCCTTAATCCTGCTTCTTCCACCGACACTTCAATCTTGGTCGCTCCCGCATCAATAGCATTTTCCACCAGTTCTTTGACAACAGAGGCTGGGCGTTCCACCACTTCGCCCGCTGCGATTTGATTGGCTAATTGCTCGGATAATTCTATGATTTTTGGCATGATTCGCCCTCTTTTCTATAAACTCTTACCTGTTATTATACTATATCTGGCGGACGATTTCGTGTATCTTTGTTGGATAGGTAGTTTGACAGATGATAAATCCGTTTTGTAAAATCTTTGTAGTTAAAACCGTAAAATCCTTGTAGTTTGGATATGTTAATTAGGATAATTGCCTGAAATACAATAAAAAATGGTCATCAGTTAGCTGAAAACCACTTTTTATAGTATATAAATTCTACTTACTTTGCAATGCTAAAAAGAAACATTCATCTGGTTCTGACTAAACAAAGAACCCACTAAAACTTGTCTTTTCTCATCATCAATCCTGAAAAAGATAGCATATCTATTCCCCACTGTTATGCGAAATGTTGGCTTATCAAAAGCATACCTATCCGCGATATCCTCAAACATTTCGGGATTGTATTCAAGCAATTCCAACGAAGATTGGATATTTCCGACAAATTTTTGGATAGATTGCTCAGACAAACCGAACTCTTCCCATTGATGAATATGCTCCTCAAAGCTATCAGCGAAACTTGCTGTAAAGCTTAATGTGTAAGTATTCTCCATCTACTTCCAACCATACTTTCCAAATCTTTTTTTCATGTCTTCTTTGGATAGAGTTAAGCCTTTTTCAAAGTCTGCAAAGGCTGTTTCAATCAGAGCTTTGTCATGCTCTTTGTCGGCTTGAGTTGTGTCTAAGATGATGTGACTTCCTTGTTTTTCATAGCCTAATAATGCCCCTTCTGTAACATTGCTTGATTTAGGTAGTATTACTCCTAAGGAATTTCCTATTTTTCTTACTTTGATTTGTTCCATTTTATTCACCTCTTTTGGTTATAACTGATTATAACTCGTTTAACATAAATTAGCAAAAAATCGCTTAATAACCGCTAGACGCTTGACTAATAAAAGGGGTATAACAATTGGATATCTCTATTTTTTTATAAACATCCCATATTAACTTCAATGTAATACATTATTCTAAAGTGATAAGCTTTAATTCTTCTTTTGCTTTGCTATCTCAGAAGGAGTCAAAAGTTTGTCTCCAAATTTTTTCATACTAAACGAACGAACAAATTCTGATTTTGATGTCCTTAGTATAAACTCCACCTTAAATGATTCAAGTTCTTTATCGACATTATTGACTGTATAATAAAATCTATTTTCATTATCAACAGGGATAGAATTTGTATCCTTTTCAACATATATTGTTGAATTTTCTAAAGGTGTCAAAATATTTTTATCTTTTATTTCTCCAATGATATTCAGACTATCCCCCTTCCATTCATATTTATATTTGATTTGCGGAGCATAATGGATATATTTTGAAATCTCAAATTTATCAATCATCGTTTTTTGATATTTTACGGGTGAATTATTTCTTACATATTCAAAAAAGCTGATTTCTTTCTCTGTTGGTTCTTCTCTTGAGATAATTGACTCGTACTGAATTAATTGCACATCTTCAGTAAAATAAAATGAATCTGGTTCAAATATTGACAACAAAACTGATTGACCTGAAGCGATGCCGAGTTTATTTCTTTGTTCGTGCGGAATATCAATAAAAAGGAAAGTATTCCCATGAATTGAAGTTATTTTTTCAATTTCCCCCATTGCCTAACCTCCATAGTTTCTGTATTCTTCTATAAGTTCATTAAAACTATCTCCATCTAATTTCTGAATATCAACACCTGAATTAATCAAGGATAGATATTTTAACTCTTTACTACTGTGTTTCCCATCTTTTAATTGTGTGGATACTTGTATGCCTTGAATAAAATAATCAATTTTTTGGCTGAGACTTGATGTTACTTTACCACCATGTTGCTTAATAAGTGCTTCTATCTGTCTTCTATTATATTTTGAATTTTCGAAAGCACCCGTAACCACAAAAGACATATCTTCAAAGAATGGCGTCGTATCTTCATCATCAAGTTCCACAACTTTGGTAATTTTTCTTGTTTTACTTTCCTTTTTCTTTGGTTCCATCTTCAACAACTCTTGAAAAATCAACGCAGTTACTCGTGCATCACTAAGTGCATTATGTGAAATAGCCTCTATTCCAAATCGTATTTTTAAAGTCTCTAGTTGCCCATTTATTGCACCATGATTTCTCGTATTAGCAAAGTACCTTGTATCATAGATTTCATGGTCAGAAAAAATATCATATCCTTTAGCTTTTAAAAAAGGAAAATCAAAATTTTTCACGTTGTGTCCAACTAAAACTTTACCTTTAATGTAATCTTGAAAGAATGGCATTATTTTATCAAGTTTTGGTGCATTTACTACATGCTCCAATGAAATTCCAGTTAAATCTGTTATGAAACTTGGAATAAACGGCACATTAACATAACTTGTAAAATAATCAACTTCAACACCATCTACAAACCTCGAAGCAGATATTTGTATTACATCATCTTCTTGAAAGTCTAAGCCTGTTGTTTCAATATCAATAGAAATATATTCATTAAGTTCTTCATTCATATCGCTTTCTCCTAATACAACTTGGTATCTGCAATTCGTCTTCTTATCGAGTAGAAAGGATCTCTAGAAGATTCTTTGTGTTCTTTAATGAACAAATCATATTTTTTTAGGAAATTTTCACCAATATCTGTGAGTTGGTATTTATCATCCTCTACTTTAAGCATTCCTGCTTGAATAAATATCTTCCGTTGTTTCGTCATATCTACTCTATATATGCGTTTAAAATATTTGGGGATATACTTTTCATCATTATTTCCAAAACTAGAAGTTGTCCACCACAAAGCAATTACTTCCCCAGTTGTTGGCATCTCAATAACAAAACTATCTGGGTCTTTAGGTGAAGTACGTCTAATTTCTTTGTTGAATTCTTCTTGGTTTGTTTGAAAAACAAATGGGTTATTCAATCCTAGTTACCTCCTTGTAATTGTCTCAATGAATTCCTAAGTTAATGAAAAATATTATAGTAAAACTTTGTATCTTATTGAGAGTTATCAATTCTATTCTATCATTTTCAACAGGTATATTCGCAGTATTTATATTTTTTATTGACAAAAAGTAATCAACTCATTACAATATTGTTGTAATGAGTTGATTACTTTTTGAAAGGATGTGATTACTTTGATACGTAATCGTATAAAAGTTTTAAGAGCTGAACATGAGTGGACGCAGGCAGATTTGGCAGAAAAAGTGGGTGTTTCAAGGCAGGCGGTTATTTCAATAGAAAAGTACAAATATACTCCCTCGCTAGAATTAGCGTTTCAAATAGCTGAGGTTTTCGGAAAAGATATTAAAGAAGTTTTTATTTATGGAGGTAGTAGAGATGATTGATTTATTGTTTTCTCTTTTTATGATAATTATGGCAACTGTGAGTCTTAGATTAGCAAAGATAACAAATGAAAAGACTGATGAGTATAAAGACGATGAGCGTTGGACAAAAATACAAGAAAAAGCAAGCTACTGGACAAACCTTTATGATAGCTACATTATCATGATTGTGCTAGGGTTTATTTTTGTACTTTTTATCTTTTCTAGTTTAAATATCCTGATTAGTTTGCGGACAGCACTTAATCTAGTATTATGCACATTCTTCGCTAGAGGGATTCTAAACAACCTGTTAATAAAAAAATTTGATAAGCTCTATTGAAAAAACGCCCAATAACAAAAGATTGTCAAAATCATTCGTTATTGGGTGTTTAATTATGTTTTCAGTATATCCACATCACTCTCGCGGTAAATTTATAAAAGAAATTACGATCCCACCAAGCCCAATAACAAGGTTGCCGCTAAAAATATTTACTATTGAAAGTGTGAACAAGGCAACGCTAATGACAATCTTTTTTTCTTTCCACAATTTCTTAAACACACTACCACCTCCCGTAAAGTAAAACTCATTCACTCTCGCACATATCCTTCCCGATACTCATCCACCTCAACATAAATATAACAAGTCAACTCACTTAGCAGCTCGCGTATTTCCCGCTCAATGCTATTAACAACCGCATAAGCCTCTTCTTCTTGCGTGTCCCTGACATCAATTTTTGCCGCAATCAAAACTTCTGTTGGCCCCAGATGAACAGTTTTCAAATCAATCAATTTCTCCACATCTTCTCGCTCAAAGGCTGTGAGGATTTTATCCAAATCGCTTTGTTTGACACTTTCACCGACGATTAGGGAGTAGAATTCTTTGGCAAGAAAAACCGCCGCACCCATTAGCAAAAGACCAATCAATAAACCAGCTGCCGCATCAAACATGGGATTTCCAGTCAGCATCGCCAAAAGCGTGCCACCCAGTGCCAATATCAAGCCAATTACGGCACACATATCTTCAGTAAAAATAACCAAAATCTCACTGTGCCTACTTTCATGCAAAAACTTAAATAATGGCAGTTTGTCCGTATTCAGCTCGGCAATTTCCTTAAAAGCCACGCGCAAAGAACTCGCCTCAACTGCCAATCCAAAGAGCAAAATTGCGATAACCAAACCATGCGAGCCCACTTCATGCGCTGGATGCAAGAGCTTTTCGATAGCCTCCATGACGCCCAAAGCGCCACCACCGAAGAATAGCAGGGTTCCCACAATAGTGGAGAAGAAATATTTGGCACGACTTTCGCCGAACTGGTGCAAATCACTGGCTCCCCGATTGGCACGCTTGTCGCCAAACAAGAGCAGGACTTGATTGCTACAATCGACCACGCTGTGAATACTTTCATTGAGCATGGCGGTCGAACCGCTCAGGGCAAAGCCGATAAACTTGCTGATTGCCACCAAAATATTGGCACCGAGCGCTGCGATAACGGACATCATGCCACTGGATTTTTTTGTTTCCATCTTGTTCACTCCTTGTTATTTCGAGTTGATTATAACAGAAATGATGGGAAAAAGAGTGCTTGAACTCAGGTGCTGAATATATTCCAAACTGGTACAGCCTTGTCAGAAATGCACTCCTGCCCATTGCTGTTAGCGTAGGTGTTTTGCTTGGCTTTTAGTAAAAATGGGATATAGCTTGTCCTATTTAATCTACCATTATCCCTTCTTTAGTTGAGCATAAATCATGGTTAGAAATACCTGAAGCATTGCCGCTACAGCAAATATTAATGCAGGAATATCCCAGCGACCTACTAAAAGGCTGATTAATAGGTAGAAAATACCTGATATGCTCCAAATCATTGCTAGAATTAGGGCGAAGATAGATTTAAGAGTTTCTTTTGTGAGAATGATTTTATCCATTTGTTTCCTTCCTCTCTTTAATAAAAAATTTTTGCTCATATTCATCAAGCTCTTGCGATAGCTAATTAGCTACAGTATAGCATTTAATAGTTGGATAGTCCTAAAAGAGCAATAGGCGTTATTACCCTCGCGAGAAAACTGAGTCTTCTATATATGAAGACAAAAACACTGCCACTACGTCTTCTTCATTGCTCAAGGTCACAAAATCCGCGACAGCTTTTATCTGTTCTTCCGCATTGCCCATCGCCACACCAATATCTGCTTTTTCCAACATTTCCAAATCATTGTAGTCATCGCCAAAGGCTAGTATTTTCCAGTTTTCAAGATTGAGCTTGCGAGAAATCTTCTGAATGCTGTTATATTTAGATGTTTGTGCAGGCATAATTTGGCACAAACTAGCACCATCTGTCAAAATCCCTTTAGGTCTAAGATGATAAGTGTTTTTTCTTTCATTTTTCTTCCTTTTTTATAGGTTTGATTTGCTATATTATAGCATTTGGAAAATAGAATAGCCCTAAAAGACCAGTAGCAGATTGCCAGCTGGTCTTTGGGTTTATTGTCTGTCTCTTTTTGTCATTTAATGCAAGCATTCCCGACGGGTTAATATTACTATCCAGTTGACTACAATTTGTAGCTAACTTGCTACTATCTTAACAATCAACCAATAAAATGGCTGGAAGATTATTGTAACAGGCTCCAACTTCATCCTACAAACTCTTCTGTAATTCATACAAAACATTCAAAGCCTCAATCGGTGTCATCTCCAGCAAATTCATGGACTTTATCCTATCAACCACACCCAAATCGGCAGTTGAAAACTCAGTAAACAAGCTCAGTTGCTGGGTTTCATTGACCACTGGCGTTTGCATTTCCTTAGCAGTCGGCGCATTGTTTTCCAAATGCTCCAAAATGCTGGCTGCTCTTTGCAGAAGTTGACTCGGTAGTCCAGCGATTTTCGCTACATGAATACCGTAACTCTTGTCTGCTGGACCTTCCATAATCTTGTGCAAGAAAATCACTTCGCCGTTTTTTTCAATCGCTCCGACATGGATATTTTTCAGCTGCGGCAGCTTTTGCTCTAGTGCAGTCAGCTCATGATAGTGGGTCGAAAAGAGCGTTTTAGCGTGCACATTTTCATGGATATACTCAATAATCGCCTGAGCTAGAGCCATTCCGTCATAAGTTGCCGTTCCGCGACCTAGCTCGTCAAAGAGAATTAAACTTTGCGAACTAGCATTTCTAAGCGCCTGATTTGCCTCCATCATCTCCACCATAAAGGTCGATTGTCCGCTAATCAGGTCGTCACTGGCACCAATTCTCGTGAAAATCTGGTCGAAAATCGGCAGTTCCGCATTTTCAGCTGGGACAAACGAGCCGATTTGAGCCATGATAACAGTCAGCGCTAACTGACGCATATAGGTCGATTTACCAGACATATTAGGTCCAGTGATGAGCAGCATGGCTGTATCTTTATTCATTTGGATGGAATTAGGAATATATTCTTGTGCACCCAGCACTTTTTCCACCACTGGATGTCGTCCGTCAGTGATATGCAGATTTTTCCCGCCAGTAACTAGCCTTGGACGAATGTATTGGTAGTTTTCTGCGACAGTCGCAAAGCCCTGTAAAACATCTAATGCACTGATAGTTTTGGCACAAACTTGCAGTCGGCTGATGAACCCCGCGACAAAATTACGGATTTCTATAAAAAGTTCATACTCTAATTGCAGAGATTTTTCCGTCGCCTCTAAAATCGTGCTTTGCAGTTTTTCCAGTTCTTCCGTACCGTATCTCTCCGCATTTTTCAGCGTTGACTTGCGGTAATAGCCGATATCCTGCGGCAATGAAGACAAGTTGGAATTGGTAATGTGGATATAATAGCCATCCTTGCGGTTGTAATCAATCCGCAAATTACGAATACCCGTGCGTTTGCGCTCTTTTTCCTCCAGCTCCAAAATCCACTTGTTGCCATTTTTCATTGCTTCACGGTAAGTATCTAGCTTTTCGTTGTAGCCAGTTTTGATGATATTTCCTTCTGTCACTGACATCGGTGCATCTTCATCAATGGCTTTATTAATCAACTCAACCAACTCAGGACACTCATCTAAGCCAAGCAAAAGCTCATTGAACTGCCCTTCGTTTATAGAGTTGATAATCTGACGGATAACAGGGATTTGCTCCAAAGAATTTTTGAGCTGCAAAAAATCTCTAGCATTAGCCGTCCCAAAAGAAACTCGCCCAGCCAAACGCTCCAAATCATAAACACCTTTTAACGCCTCTTGCAAATCATGTCGCTCAAAGAAGTTTTTGACAAGACTTTCCACCATATTCTGCCGTTGGACAATTTTGCTAGAAGAAATCAAAGGTCTATCCAACCACTGCTTGAGCATACGAGAGCCCATTGCTGTTTTGGTTTCGTCCATAAGCCAGAGAAGTGTGCCGTGCTTTTTCCCTGTACGGATAGATTGGGTGAGCTCCAAATTGTACTTGGAAAAATAATCCATTTTCAAGAAATGTTTGGTCTGATACACCTGAACCTGCTGCAAATGGCCCATACTTCTTTTTTGCGTGGTGGATAAATAGGACAGTAGTTTCATGCTGACTTCCAGCATTCCCGCATCTTCCAAATCTTTGGTTAAAAAAGCCAATTCAGCATTTTCGACTACTTCTTCTTGTGTCGAAAAGAGTAAATTAAGCCTTGCGTATAGTTTTTCTTTAATTTCATCCGATAGCTCAGAGCCTAAAACCAGCTCTTTGGTTTCCAATGCACAAGCCTCATTGAGCAGAGCTTCTTCGTCTGACAAGCGGGTTACTTTTAGCTCGCCCGTTCCCAAATCTGTATAAGCAAAGGCAAATTCATTGTTTGGCAGGGCAACAACTGCGCTTAGATAGTTATTTTTCCCTTTTTCTTTGACCTCATCAACATTCATGTAGGTGCCGGGTGTAATCACCTGCACCACATCTCGCTTGACTATCCCTTTTGCTTCTTTAGGGTCTTCCATTTGTTCAGCGATGGCTACCTTGTACCCCATTTCCACCAATGTATCAATGTAGTTTTTCGCCGCATGAAAAGGAACGCCCGCCATGGGAATAGGATTTTCCGCATTCTTGTTGCGACTAGTTAAGGTCAACTCTAACAACTGAGCCGCCTTTACCGCATCCTCGTAGAATAATTCATAAAAATCGCCCATCCTGAAAAGCAAAAAGGCATCAGGGTAGTTAGCCTTGATGTCTAAATACTGCTGCATACCGGGACTTAGTTTTTCTTTTGTCATGATATGTCACCTATTTCTCTTTATTTACTTGATTGGTTAATTGTTTGGTAATCTGCTGCAAAAGACCATTTGCCTCAAACAGTGCAGCGCGATAATCTTTTACCAAAATGTCTGCTTCAAACTTTTCCGTCTTTTCATTAGACAAGCTTTGCGCACGCTCTTTGGCGTTAGGCAGACCATAGTAATCAAAGTTGACCTCCTCTTGATTGTGGTGTTTGATTTCTTCCACCAAATCCATGAGTTCACTCTGAGCTTTAACCGCATCTTGTGCTTCTTTATATTCGATTATTGCTGGGTCTTGATTGATTAGCTCAAGCAAGTTATCCAGTGCTTTTTTTAGGTTTTCTTCCATTATATACTACTCCTCAAATGCTCTTTCACTTGAGATTTGGATAAGTTCGATAGTCTTCGCCTTACCACTCGTATCATCAATATCAATCACGCAACCAGACAGAAGAAATCGACCTTCTTCCACCACTTCAAAACGATTGGGCAAGCTAGTCAAAAACTTGTCAATAACCGCCTCACGTTTCATACCTAGAATGCCATCAAGTGGACCAGTCATCCCAACATCCGTCAAATAAGCCGTTCCGTTTGGTAAAATTCGTGCATCATTGGTCTGAACGTGCGTGTGTGTCCCACAAACTGCTGAAACCTTGCCATCTAAAAACCAGCCCATTGCTTGTTTTTCACTCGTCGTTTCCGCATGAAAGTCCACAAAAATAAGCGATGTATGCTTTTTCGCTTCCTCCACCAAGTTCTCAATCTTGCGAAAAGGATCATCCAAGTCATTCATAAAAGTGCGACCTTGCAGATTAATGACCGCAACTTCCAGTGCATTGATTTTCACATAAACCAAACCCACCCCGGGAGTGGTATCCTCCGGAAAATTCGCTGGACGAACCAGCTTTTTCGCTCCATCAATAAACTCAAAAATATTGCGATTATCCCAAGCATGATTGCCTAAAGTAACCACATCCGCGCCATCAGCTAGAAACTTCTTGTAAATTTTTTCAGTAATTCCACGACCGCTGGCGGCATTTTCGCCATTGACAATTGTCAACTGAGGGTGATACTTTCGCTTGAGCTTTGGTAGGTAGTCAGTGATTGTTTGGCGACCTAAAGAGCCGACGACGTCACCGATGAAAAGTATGCGCATGGAGTGCCTCTTTTCTAAAATTGGATAGTTTTATTTTACTATTTTTTTGTGGGAAAGGGAAGTGGTTGGAGTATATTACTTGAAATTATTGTTTGCACTCAACCCATTCAAAAATTCCCCAACAACTTTCTCACTATCAAACCGCAAAACACTCCCATATTTTTTCTTCGTCCCCAAAAAATTCAAATCTCCATACCAGCATTTTTGACCATCAATTAACACAAGTTGTTGTGAAATCCTTTCAAGTTCAAAAACCTCTATCCCTGCTTGCATTAATTCTTCAATCATCAATTCCTGATAATTTTTCAAATGTTCATTCAATGAGGCCATACTCATACAATAGATGCTTACTTCAACTCCAGTAGAACGAGCTTTCTTAATAAGCTGACAAAGTCTTTTAGATGGAATGGAAATCTTTATGATTATTTCATTCTTTGCCTGCATTAGTTCTTCTTTAAAGAATGGTTCATAATCAGTCTCATCAAATAACCGTGCTTGATATTTTCTCGTTGCTTCATCTTCTGCTACTTGATACTCCATTTCTTTGTAGGTTTTCAAACGCTTTTGATACATATTCGCAAAAAGTCCACTTGAGATATCCACATAATCATAAACTTTCAATTCGTCTTTTTCACTCAAGTTTCTTTGCAGCCTACCTAGATATTGCTTATGATTTCCTTTTGCTTTGAAAGGCAGAGTTAAGAATAGTGTATCCAACTGCGGTAAATCGAAACCTTCGCCAACAAGTTTTGAAGTAGCCAAGAGAATAAATGGAGCTTGTTCTTTTGCCAGTTGCTCAATTATTTTTTGATTTTCCTTTTTGCTGTTACTGCCTGTTAACAGGTAAATTGTTTCTTGAGTTAATAACTCTCTCAGAGTTTCCAAATGCTCAACACGCTCGCTCAAAACTAATATCGCTCTTTTTTGATTATAATTTTCATTAATATCTTCAACTATCTGCCTATTACGCTCCTTAGAATTACTCAAAAAATTTAACTGCTCCGGATAAGTTTCATTCTCAAAAGATTTGTCCAATTCTCCAATCGAAGTATAGCGAGGATAGAGGTAACTTCTTAACAGTAGATTTTCCTGAGAGAACTTTTCGCTTTCAAAAATCACTGAACCTAGACACATTTTCGTGATTGGTGTCAGTCCATCCTCTCGTTGTGGTGTCGCACTTAACCCTAAAATGTATTTGGCAGGTGATTTTTTAATCACTCGTTCAAAAGTTTTTGCTGCGATGTGATGACACTCATCTATGATGATATAACCATAATCCGATAAAAATTCCGCCAATTCTTCATCATTTAGTCGTGACAGTTTTTGAAACATAGCTATATCAATGACTTTCGTCTGCTGAGAACTTGTTCCAGATACAATACCAACTTTCTCTTTCTTCCTTTTCCTGCCTGTTGGAGTATATTCAACAAAAGCTTCTGTCTGAATATCTAAGAAGTTTAGTAACTGTTTTTTCCATTGTTGAGCTAAATTTTGGTTTTGCACAAGAACAAGTGTACTCTTTTTTCGATGAGCAATACTTTTAGCGGCTAAGACCGTTTTCCCGAAAGCTGTTCTTGCTTGAATAATCCCAATATCATGATTGAGTATCGCAACCATCGCATCTTGCTGCTCTTGGCGAAGTTCTCCATTGAAAGAAAGTGAAATCTCCATTCCTTGTGTTTGTATATCCGAAATTTCCAATTTTGAAATCAGTTTACTTAAGGTTACCTCCAGACCCCTTGGCAGATAGATATTCTGCACATCTTCTCTAGCACTAGTAATTAAGCGTGGTGTATCCCATGTACTTGTCCGCATAGCTTGCTTTTTATAATATTCAAGATTTTTAAATGTTGCTAAGTACATCAATGCTATCTGTTCTTTTCTACTCAGCCCTTCCTTTGAAATGATTAACTCGCCAGCTTTTTGAACACTTATTTTCCTTGGATAGTTCTTTTTGTTCGTTGTTTTGACAATATCTTCTTGATACTCGTTCACTGGATTTTCTTTTTCCAGCAGTTCAATTCGCTTATTTACCTCAGTCAAGCTATATTTGGGAATAGAGGACAGATGTTGCCATAGATACCGTTCAGGAACTGTTTGAAAACCCTCATCTAAAAAAGTGGAACGACCATCTTTTACATTTTCCCACTTTAACGGCAGAGCAATCAAATTCCCAAATGACCCTTTAGGAAGAGTATCTTGCATAGGAATCATTCGATCATAACTGGTAAAATTTATTTCTTGATTATGATTGGTTGCATCCAGTAAAAGAAGTTCACCGAGCTTTCGAGCCAAATAAGCCGGCAAATTCTGCTCAAAAAACAACCAAAGATGAATTCCTTTCCCTGATTGCGATTTTTCTATAAGCATAGTTATATTGTATTTCTTGGCAGAGCAAAATACAGCTTTCGCTTCTGCTACTGCATTTTCTTTGTCAAAATCTAAAACAATAAAATAAGTGGAATCATCTTCTAACATCGGATAAATGCCAAAAAACTCTCGTTGATTGCCTTTTAATTGTTTTTCCACAACTGTTTTATCATAAGGAATAAGAGAGCGAATTTTACATTTGCTGCAGTCATATTTGGGATTGTTATATATTTTCTTAGGGCAAAGATTTGTCCACTCGTTCGCACAATGAGGCGTGTAGCCTTTCCTTTCTCCACTCATCCAGCGTTTAGCATACACGTCTTTTCGGCCATTAAAATAATCAAGGAAGATATTGAGTTTTTCTTGCTTGGTAAATTCGCTTTTAGGTAATAGATTTTCTAATTGTTCTCTGGATAAAATAGAGCGATTTCCTTCTTCGGTTTGGATGAGGTATTGGATTTCATGCGTTAGATAGTTGCTCAAAGTTTCTAAGATTTGAATTTCTTTTTGGTTTTTCAGTTTCATATTTTGCGGCATACTGTGTCCCCTATATTGAATTAATAGTTCTAATACTACTAATTTAGCATGAAATTGATTAATTTTCCTTTTATATAAAATTGAATTAGACAAATGATAGAAGTTCTTTTGAAAATATTAGTAATTTCTCTTATGTCAATTTATTTCAATATTTTTTCTGGAATCCCTTGTTCCACATAGCATCTCGGATAGTCTCTTAATGGCTGTTTATTCGTCAAAACAAATCTGTTTCTGGCTGAGTAATTAGTCATATAAGAATCCTCAAGAAATATTCTCGGATCATTCATCCTATACTTTCCAATTTTTCAAGCAACCATTTAGAGAAAATCTTTAAATTTTATTGTATACTAGAAAAAACATACTAAACAAAGAAAAGCGGGGATTATATGGTAAAAGAATACAATGACATGGAAGAAATGCTCTTAGATGAATCTTCTGGAATTGAATACAAAACTTCCAAAACCAGCCTGTCAAAAACACTGTTTGACAGCATTAGTGCATTTGCAAATACAAAGGGCGGAATCATTTATCTTGGTATAAAAGAGGTAGTGGACAAGCAAGGAAACAAAACTTACTCGATAGAAGGTATTGATAACGCTCAAATCCAAGAAGAAATTCTCAGTCAAAAGTTGACTGATTCAAATATCATTTCTTTTAATCCCGTAACTGCTTTTGAAATCAAAACTACTCCTACAGGCAAAAGGTTTATCAAAATCATTGTGTCAGAGGCACCTGATACTAAAAAACCCGTACTGGTTGCTGTTCCTAAATCTAAAACTATGGTTGCTTTTGTTCGGATTGGCTCAGCTGATAAAATAGCTAAAGACGAATTATTAACGTCCTTGATTAGAAATCAGTCAGATGACCTAGATGTTGATGTATTAACTATGTATTCAATTGACGATTTAGATAGAAAAACAATCAATGATTATAGACGAAAAGTTGAAGAAAACCCAAAATTTGAGCATTACCAAGATTTTTCATTAAATGAATTTTTAGAAAAGATTGGTGTTGTAGCTAGGAATAGAAACACAGGTGAGATGGGAATTACGATAGGTGGATTATTATTCTTTGGCAAGAATACTGCAATCATTCAAAAATTTCCACACTTTCAAATGGATTTATTTGATAGACGCTCAGATGAAAGATGGGCGCATCGTATTTCCACATTTAATGACGACTTGAACGCATATCAATTCTTCAATCAAGCCAATGAGTATCTACAAAATATCCCTTTAAATCCTTTTACCCTTGATGAAAATCAACAAAGAATCGAAGCAGGAAATTACCTTAAAATTGCACTTCGTGAAGCGTTATTGAATGTTATTATGCACTCAGATTATTTTTCAGAAGAGCGTGATATCATTGATATTTATTGGGACTATTTTGATTTTTCAAATGCAGGTAAAATGAAAATTCCGATTGAATCATTCTTCACAACAAACGCTTCAAAATCAAGGAATCCTGTCATATCAAAACTGCTGAAGTTCATGGGCTTCGGCGAATTAGCTGGAACAGGTGGCGAGCAAATCTTTAATTCAGCAAGAATGGCTAAATTTAGATATCCAGATATTGAGTCTGATTCAACAAAAACTCATCTAAGGATTTGGACTGTTGATTTTGCTAACTCCTTAGAAGATATTAGTGAAAATGAAAAAACTATCGTTAAATTACTATCTCGCTCCTCCCTATCTCTATCTAAAAAAGAAATAATAGGTGCAACAGGTCATTCTGATTATGAAACTCGTATTGCAATAGCTAGCCTGATTGGGAAAGATTATATCGAGCAAATTGGAAAAGCGAGAGCTACACAGTATCAGTTAAAGCGCAATGCAGAGCAGAAACTCGCTACACTTAAACAAGAAGTAAATGATTTGAAAATTTATCAAGAGAATCGTGCGAAAAAATAAGGAAATCGTGCGAAAATTGTTTCCTGTTTTCGATAAAAAAGCTTTATATCAAGTTTTTCCAGATAAAAATATCGTGCGAAAACCTTGAGTATCGTGCGAAAAAGCTTTATTTGCTTTCTTGAAATTCAAAGGAAACCGTTCGATTAAAAATCAGGTGTATAAAACCCAAAACAACTAGAAGGAGAAGTCAACTCCTGCTGGTTGTTTTTGACAGTTAATTACTCTTCTAAAACCACCAACAAAACCACTTGTGCATCACCACCCCTTCTTCACCCCAAACCTACTTAGCACTTCCTTTTTCCTCTGCGAAGTGACTTCCAAATATATCTCAGTCGTGGTAATGCTCGAATGTCCGAGCAGCTCTTGGATATCTCGCAGGTTGGCCCCGTTGTTCAGGAGTGTTGTTGCGAAGGTGTGTCTTAGGTAATGAGGGGTGGATTTGCAGTTTTTTTGACGGTTACGATAAAAAGCAGTATCCAAAACGATGAATACCGCTAATCTCTAATCCCGTTCAAACAAATCCCTAGTATAAACCTTATCCACCACATCACTCAATTCATCTTCCAGTCGATTAGAAACAATCACATCCGAAATATTCTTAAGTCCGACAAATTCTTCACAACTTTAGAGCCATAAAACTCATCTGCATCAAGTGTTGGTTCGTAAACTACAAGAGGAATTCCTTTAGCTTCGGTGCGTTGCATGAATGCTGGAATAGCGGAAGTTATCCGAGTTTGCTTTCATGGTTAGGCGATACACGCCAATAGAAAGCTTTTTCTGCAAGATATCCCCGTAGCAATAAAATCTTTTCTAGTCTTGTTGCTTCAACAATCGCAGAAATAATATTCTCTGGAACATTCTTGTGGTTAGCCTTGAGCTACTTGGTAGCCTTTGCAAGCAGCAACCGCCGTAGCCGAATGGTGGATTATTGTAGTAAGAGCTATGCTGGATTTAGATTAATAATAAACGATTCCTCAATCTAAAACCGGTCTATATTTCATATATCTCGGCGCTGTAGTCAAATCAATAGCCTCAATCATCTTTAGTTCAACTGCTTCTTTGATCAACTTAGAAATAACTGCTTTCTTGCTATCAGGCAAGCCAAAGCGTTCCCTAAGACTAGCATTCGTCAAATACTCTCCTTGATAATACTTCAATGAGGCATGAAGAAACGTAGCCTCAAGTCGCTCAGGGCGAGTCAATTTTTCAAAATCCTTATATGCAAATAACGTTACTTGCGTATGTTCAGGAAAAAGTCTAACAAGTGGAGCAGGGAGCTTAAATTCTTCAGTTGCTGCAACTACTTTATCAAAGCCACTACCGCGTTCTTCAGCGATATATAACCTGCGCATCATCGAGGCTAATTCTTCATTCCTTGATTTTGGAGGCAAACTCAAAAATCTGGTTGTCTCAACCACAGGTTTTCCAGGATTTGTAAATTCGATTCTTCCGTCAAATATTTCGACCATAGGACCTGTTCCAGTAATAGAAAACTGCTGATGAATGAGACTGTTAGCTAACAACTCTCTGAGTGCAATAATCGGATAACTTAATCTATCTTTTCTTAAAGCACTATCTATTGTTTCTCTTCTTGGTGCCATTCTTAAAATAAAATCAACTGCTTCATCAAACCCAGTCGCATAACCTGTCCTTTGTTCTCGCTCCTGTAATGTCTTTAATTTTCCAATCCCATCATATTGAATGATTCTTAGAGATTTTCTTTTCACACTTGGAAACACCGACAAATCGCGTGCAAATAGCAAGGCTGCTAAGTTCGTAATAAATAGTTTGCCTTTTTCTTCTTTCAACAGACTATCATTGAGAAAATTATCTTTAATAATTCCTTGCGTATCAGGAATTCTCCTATTTTGTAGTAAATAATAGCTATCTGTACGAAGAAGCTGGATAACTTCAGACATATCCACTACTTCTATAGCTTTTTGCTCCTCAAAAGTTTCTGACTGAAACTTTGACCATAGTTTTGCTTCATAGCCTTCAGCTTCTCGAATTGGTTTCTTATAATTCCCAACACGAATAAAGATTTCATTTTTATATTTCACTGGTTGAGATAAGGCTTTATCAATCTCAAGTAATACTATATGTTTGCCATCAATTTCTAAATCATGAAAAGAAAAATATACTCTTGGAGATAAAAACTTTGTTATATGCGGAATTAAATCCTCATTTCCCTTTCCTTTAGCTGAAAAAGGATAGAATTGTGTTCCTACAATTTCATGCTTACCATCTGTTATTCCCCAAACCATATAAGCCTGTGATTGTTCAGAAAGAGCTGCAGCATTGGCAAGTGCTGATATATACTCACCAATTTCTTTGGGCTGTGAATTATTCTCTTTGAACTCTATTATGCCCACTTCCGATGGGAAGGAAATCATTTTCCTCACCAATTCTTCGTAATAATTCTTATTCATCACTACCACCTTCTCAAGGAAACTTAAATATCCTTGTTAAATCAATATTTGTAGATTAATTCTATACTTTTTTTGCTTCTAGGGAAACTTAAAAGCCTATTTTTCTAGCATAATTCTACAAATTTATGGTTTTAAAAGAAACTTAGCTAACACTTGATATGACAGCTTTGTTATTGACTGGTGTGCTAAATGATAAGTTGGAGGAAACTTAAATTATTAATCATTGAGTTATCGAGACAAATTCCAAAATTCGGGATTAACTAGCAGCTAATCATATAATTATGCTTTTAGTCTTTATTTTAAATCACCACCCCTTCTTCACCCCAAACCTACTCAGCACTTCCTTTTTCCTCTGCGAAGTAACTTCCAAATATATCTCAGTCGTGGTAATGCTCGAATGTCCGAGCAACTCTTGGATATCTCGCAGGTTGGCCCCGTTGTTCAGTAGGGTTGTTACGAAGGTGTGTCTTAGGTAATGAGGGGTGGATTTGCTGTTTATCCCAGTTTTGTCTCAATATCTGTGGTTGATGCTTTTGATACATAGATCCAAACCTCCAAATAATCGAACATTATTGTATGATTCCATTATATCAAATCAAGGTACTGGAGGCATAAATTATGATAACCGACATAAACTCTTTCATTCAAGCTAAGAAATTTGAGAACCTCTCTAGCGCATCCCTAAGAGCTTATCATTCAGATCTATCAAAACTAAACACCTACTGTAAACAGTATGATTTCAAAACTGAAGAGGGAATACACAACTACCTCCAATATATAGAAGAAACAAATATTTATAAACCAAATACCAAAATCAGAAAGCTAATCACAATAAAAATGTTCTACAATTATCTAGCCAAAAACAACCTAATATCTGCCCAATCTATTCCATCAATCAAAATTAGGAAAGAAAAGCATCTCCCTAAGACACTAAACTACTCTGAAATTAAAAAGCTATTAACCACAGCTGCAATTTCCCAAAAGACAGATATAAAATCTCGCGACCAAATCAGAGATTTTGCAATACTAGATATATTAATCACTTTAAGTTTAAGAATTTGTGAGGTTCATAATTTAAATCTGAATGACTACAATCCCGAAAACGGTCAAATCATTATATTTGGAAAAAATAGAAAAGAAAGAGTGTTGTTCCTAGTTAATTCTGAAGATAAAAAAATCATAAACAATTACTTGAAAATAAGAGAGCAATATTTTCCGCTCTCTACTGAAATAGCATTCTTCTTAAATAAATATGGAAATCGGATTTCTATATATGGGATAGAGAATATCTTCTTTAAATATCGTAATTTAGCAAAAATTAATAGTCACTCCACCCCTCACTATCTACTTCACACTTTTGCTACAGAATTATTGAACAACGGAGCCAATCTCAGAGATATACAGGAACTGTTGGGGCATTCTAGTATTACGACAACTGAAATATATTTAGAGATTTCTTCTGCTAGGAAAAAGGAGGTTCTTACAAAGTTTGGTGTGAGAAAATTTTAGCAAATTAAAAATTAGCAGCAACCAAAAGAATAATCGCTGCTAATGCATTATTTTTATACAAAATAATTAAACACTACTCTCAAAGTCACCATGAAATTATCAAGTTAAAGGTTCATAAATAAGACAAATAACTAGAAATATATTCTTCAATTTTCGTAGGAGAATATTTATTGTAAAAGGCTATCTCAGGCCTTCTAGTCGTTCTTTGGAGACCGCTATTGCTTGACAATGAGCCTCTGGGTTTGCCATTTCTCAATCGCGCTAGGCAGGAAAACTGCTTTCCACCTTACAGGTCATCACAAGCCCACTCATTATCAAGCAATAGCTAGTTTGGATAAGAATGCAGTACTTATCCTGTAAATAAAAAACCACTAAGAGACATGTACTGAATGTTCTTATCCCTTAGTGATGGTGCTTTGATAGTAGTATAGATGTTCATACCCACATCCTTTGACAAAGAGCCAAAAAAATAGTATTGAAAATAAACGGAGAACTACGCGCTTATTTTCAACACTATATTCATATAAACCCGCTTGGTCAAAAATATGACCAGCTAAGCCGACTCTTGCTGAAGGAGCCTTTCAACTAAATACAATTTACCATTATATCCGTTCTACGTCAATAAATAAGTAGATCTTATTACCTTTTATTAATAATTTTTCAACATTTTATGAATTAATGGTCTTTTTATAGTCCTAATTTCGAATCACTGCCAGTTCCATACCCTTGTATTATTTGTTGAAAAAACTCGTATATATTGATGAAATCAATACTATTTTTAAATATATCTCGTGCTTCTTCTGTCCTGTGTAGCCATTTTATAAGCTCATTTTTTCTAGCAATCTTCATTTTTTCTGTCTTTACATAAATGTCGTGCAATTGAATCGTTACAACAATATCATTGATTTTTCTATTTGTTAACAATCTCATAGCTCTTCTTTTTTCTACGCCACAATGCTCCGCATATTTCCAAACTTTTGTTGCTACAAGTTCAATTTCATTTGAGTTAGTAATATTGTAAATCAAAGGACGAATATGAGCATATGCATTCCTAATATTACATAACTGTGAAATTAAATGTTTCCCATCCTTTAATTTCTTTGAATCGTACAATTCATTATCAACATAATACCTCAAAAAGCTCGCAAGCTCCCCAAGAGACATTAATTCAATCAATACCCAAATTGATGGTTTCCTATTATGCTTTTCAAAAAGATCTCGATCGTATCCCTTTTTGTTTTTAGCACGTCGTAATATAGTTTGAGAGGCAGGAACATAGTCTTTTAGAAAAAAATCAATATCTTCTATACTTGAGTCTTCGCCATTTTTCTTTTTTAACTGAACAAATCTATCTTTCTCATACTTATCATAAGCATCAACAATTTCATATCCATCAATTCTATTTGAATTAGTCAGGATGTTAATTATTAATGTTTTCAATGAATGTTCAATCTCTAAACTCATTCTTCCTAAGATATCCCTCAGATACATGTCAATCTTAGCAAGCTCTGATAGTTGCTTAAAACTTAAGTCGAGATATCGACCATACTTATCTTTTTCAAAATTTTTTCTATAGACTGTTAACTTAAAATAATAAGAAACATCTGATAAAACACGTCTTATTTCTTGCTCATCCTCAACTTCAAATTTGATATTTTTCAATCTCAAGTAGTCAATCTGCTCTTGAATCGTAAGCATCTCTTTATTTTTTGCACATTCAAGCAGATGTAATTCGTACTCAGAATAGTTGGGAACTGGGAGCGAGAATTCCTCTATAAGGCTCTCCTTCAACTTTTCTAATTCTGGATCCCACATATTTTCTCCATTCCAGACCATTTTAACTGTCTTCCATTTTGATACTCATTCGCGTTAGGGATCCTCAAAAATATACCATATTCTGAAATATCCACTATTACCATTACACTATAATAAAGTCAACTTCGGTCTTTCATATCTTTTATATCCAAGTTCTTCAATATTCAATGATTTCATTATTTCATCAACAGGTAATTTTAAATCTGAAACTATCTCGTATTCCTTGCGAACACCATTATCAACTATTAGTTCAAATACTTTTTTAAATAAGGTCGGTTGTTCAATAGGTATTGTATCATCTAATGGCTCATGTTTTTTCCACTTATTAAACCCAATTTTCTTATATAAATAAAGAGCTTGATCTTCAGAAATCAGTTCTAGATACCTGGTCTTAAAAATCATTGCTTGAATGGAAACTTTCCAATACTTTTTTAATTCTACATAAAATTCTAGATTAATTGACAAAAGCGATTGTATAAAAGCTTCATCTGGAAGTAGAAAATATGAAGCAAACAGATTGGCTTGATATTCAATGATTTTCTTTAATTCAGATGATGTGTAACTATCTATACTTTCAACACCACCGTGCAAAATAATATGACCTAATTCATGCGCTACATTAAATCTTCTTCTTACAGAAGATTGATTATTATCAGTTAACATAATGAAAGGCCTATCTCCAATCCAAGTTGACACAGCATCAAGAGTTTCATGAGACATATTTGCTTCTGACACGATTATTCCATTATATTCCGCTAGTTCAATCATATTAGAAATTGGGGAATTTGAAGGGATTTCCCAAATCCTACGCAACTCTGCTGCTTTCATTTTTATTGTCTCTGTGTCAATCTCTTGGACTTCTTTATCTAATATATCTGGCAGAACAACTTTGGGAAAATTAACAAATTGTTTGAAATTATCGTAAATATCTTTTTGGAAACCAAGACGCACCTCTTGCATGTCCCTAGCCTTTTTAGTTGCTGCTGATTGACTTCTAAAAAAAGTTGCTCCTCTATACATAGGCTTAACTTCAGAGGTAAAATAGCTTAGTGGAAAATTGAGGCTCTCAATTAAAGACAAAAGAGTTTTTCCTCTTGGGTAAGATTTGCCCAGTTCATAATTAGATACCATTTGTCGAGATATTCCAGCTTGCTCAGCCAATTCTTTAATTGTCAACCCTCTAGCAATTCGTGCAGTTCTTAATTTTTCTGGGTTAATTTTGTTGTGTTCCATCACTAATACCTCTCAAAAGTTCTTCAGACAGTCTAGTTAGTGACAAATCAAGTTCTTTTCTTGTTTCTTCTGCTTTCCCTATAATTAACCTTGGCGCATTATATATATCCACTTTCTCAATCCATTTCTCGTTTTTCACATCAGGCAAACCTAACTCAATGAATTGTAGCTTATGATTTTTACCTCCATAAGTAAGCAATATAAATGGAGGAGTATCTTTGTCATATAATTTATTAAGATCCTCTTCTGTCGTAAATAAATCAAATTGTGCGTTTTTAATACTCGCAGTACTTCTATAGAGTGCTTTTTTTGGCATATCTTTCTGACTTCTTGTTTTAACGGGAGAAATAATTGCACCTTTAGTTTCAATCATTGTGTAAGTATAACCATTTACATTATTCTTAGCAGGACTCATAATTACTTTTGATGGTAAGTTTGAATTCTTAAGAACTAGTTTCAATGCTACATCTACGAGTGCCTGTCTAATATGACCGTAAGATTTTTTCATTTCTTTATTTTGAAGAACTGGATTACTCTTAATCAACTCATCTAAGAATCTATAGGCTTCCTTCAAACTATATGATAGCTCTCCCTGCAATCGAGGATCACACTCATTTTTTAGTATTTTACTGAGATTTCCCATAATTTAAACCTCCTTACAACTTTATTGCATGTTAATATGTTACCTTTTTTTAAAAAAAACGTCAAGTTTCGCTGTGCAGAAATTCAAAAAATTCATTAATTAATACTAATTGATTCAGTTAATCTTATCTGTTGATTTTTTTGAGGTTTGCAAAGCCTGTTAAACAAACGACTTTCAAGTGCGGAATAACTTGTCTTTTGTTTCAGAGTGACAACTCGACATTCTTTTTCAGTCGAATAGCTTGCACCGCCTTGAAAGCAAAGAAAAATCAACACGTTAGATTAACAGAGCCTACTAATTTAATAATAATACGACATAAAGTAAACGTGCAATAACCTGATGCCAAATATGCCGACACCTATCCCAGAGTCATCTATATTGTTTACACCAAGTGCCAATTTGGTCTTTGAATTCCAAGACAAATACCACTCAAGCATTTCCGATTTTACCTGATAAGGAAGATTGAGTAACTGATCAAATAAACTATGCCACCTAACCCATTGACTTTGACAATTTGTATCAAGCTATGAACAATAGCATTGAATTCCTCGCCTTCTTCACTCATAGAGGAATTCTAATTCTTTCAAGAAGCAATTCAGATATTCTCAGAGATTATTGACATAATTTACATCCTTTTGAAGATTTCTCTTCATCCTTTTCAAGGAAGCTAACCCAAAGCAGCTGCATACACAAAAAACTTAATCAGCACTTCTTTATATATATCAGTCGTGGTAATGCTCAAATGTCTGAGTAGCTACTGAATGTCCCGCAAGTTGACACCGTCATTTAGGAATGTTGTTGCAAAGGTGGATATTCGGTAATGAGGGGTGGATTTGCTGTTTGTTCCAGTCATGTCGGTATTTGAAATAGATATTCCGAAGTCGTATCTGATAAAGTCCCCCTCTTCATCAGATAAATTATGCTTTTAGAGAATTTTAAGAGGCTATTTTACATCTTTTATTTGTGCGGTGAGTCAGAACGCCTTATTGTTCATTTTCTTGAACAATAAGGCGTTCTAGATTCTTATGTTTGGCAAAGCAAACTCATTTTGTGATACTATGTTAGTAAACTTGCTCTTAGCGTATTATAATGATTACTACTCTGTAAATGAAAGCGTTTTATATAAGAAAATATCGAGGAGGTGACGTATTTATGGAAATTAAATCAATTAACATTCAAAATTTTCGTAAACTGCTAAACTGTCATATAGAACTTAGCAGGGAGAATACAATATTTGTGGGTGCAAACAACAGTGGTAAAACTTCCGCTATTGATGCATTAAAAAAATTTTTAGATGAACGTAAACTATTATTTAATGACATCACGTTATCCCATAGAACGAAAATCAACAATATTGGAAATAAATGGGTACAAGAAGAGACTTCAATACCAGAAGATTTTATGGAATGGGAGTCAATTGTTCCTAAGATGGATATCTGGCTAAAAGTAACCCCACAAGAGATTCATCATGTAATCAACATTATACCAACTCTGAAATGGAGAGGTAATTATGTAGGGGTACGATTAGCTTTCTTCCCTAATGAAATTGATAAGCTATTCATCGATTATAGAAATTCATATTATGCGGCGCGTAATTCAGAAAAAACAAATCCGAATTCTACCTCGGATATTATCCTATTCCCAAAGGATTTATGTGATTATATTGAAAACAAATTCAGTTCTCATTTCTCAATTAAAGCATTTATTTTAGATCCTGATTGCATGGAGAAACAGCCACCACCAGCAACATCAAATCTTATCGAATGCTCGACTAATAACCCTTTAAAAGGACTCATCAAAGTAGATATAATTGATGCCCAGAGAGGATTTTCTGATCCAGATAGTTCACATGAAAGCTCCAAAAAAGGAAAGCTACTCTCTTCACAATTGAGTAACTACTATGACAAACATTTAGACCCAGAGAAAAACCCTTCAACAGAAGACTTGGAGATATTAGAAGCAACAGAAAAAGCAAGAGCCACTTTCAATGAAAATTTAGGCAAAAAATTCAATGCTGCTATTAAAGAATTGGAAAGTCTAGGTTATCCTGGGATATCCGATCCAAATCTTACAATTTCTGTTGGAGAAAATACAAGTGAATCTTTGAAACATAATTCTGATGTACAATACTCATTAAGTAAAAACGATCCCATGTTAAAACTTCCTGAGAAATATAACGGACTTGGATATCAAAATCTTATCTCTATGGTTTTTAGTCTCATGCGGTATAGAGACGATTGGATGAGGGTTGGAAAAGCCAAACAAAACCAAGATTACGAAAGTATGACGATTGAACCAATACATCTAGTATTAGTGGAAGAACCTGAAGCCCATTTACATGTGCAAGTACAGCAAGTTTTCATACGCAAAGCATATGAAGTGTTGACAAATCACGAATTCATTAAAAAAAATCCCAACTATTCTACGCAACTCGTGATTAGTACGCATTCAAGCCATATTGCTCGAGAAACAGATTTTTCAAACTTACGATATTTTAAACGTTTGCTAGCTGGAGAAGGGGATGAAGGGTGCAATATTGCCACTTCTAGAGTAATTAATCTTTCAGAAGTATTTGGTAACAAAGACGAAACCAGTAAGTTTGTTACGCGGTATCTCCAAACCACACATTGCGATTTGTTTTTTGCAGATGCCCTAATTCTTGTTGAAGGGGCTGCCGAAGGAATGTTAGTCCCACACTTTATTCGTAATAAATTCGATAATCTATATCAAAGATATGTATCTATACTCAGAATAAATGGGCGTCACGCATATCGTTTAAAAAATTTGATTGGAAAATTATGCTTGCCAACCTTGATTATTACTGATTTGGATGCAGGTCAAAAAACTGGGCATCATAATGCATCACAACCTAAACGTGGAGAAGATTTGATTAGTACAAACTACACTATTACTAAATGGCTGTTAAAAGAAAATAACCTAGATACACTACTTGATTCTCAAAATAAAGAATTTTCATATAAGTCTCCTTATAATTATTCGATTCATATTGCCTATCAAACCCCGATAACAATTCTCTTAAAAGAAGAAAAAAAAGAGGCTTTAGCAGGTACATTTGAAGATAGTCTGATATATAGTAACTTTTCCTTATTTGAAAAATTAGAGGACAATGCGATTGACAGTAGCTTAATTAGGAAAGTTAAGGAGATAATCAACTCAGGGAGTTCATTTGAAATGATAAATGAACAAATATACGAAACTCTAAGAAAAGGACCTTCTGGACAAAAAGCTGAATTTGCTCTAGATGTAATTTTTGCGATTGACCCTAGTGAGATAACTGTTCCGGAGTATATTAACGAAGGATTATTCTGGTTACAGAATGCTATTGGTATGGAGGATGAAGATGATGAATGAGCAAGCAGAAGATAATCACGTTGATGATCATGTAGATGAGGAAATTGAACAATACCTTTTATCAAACGAGAAAAAAAATTTTTTTCTTTTTGCGGGTGCAGGTTCAGGGAAAACAAGGAGTTTAGTGAAAGCACTGTCTCTTTTAGAAGTAAAGATAGGAGAGAAACTAACAAGCAATGGGCAACAAATTGCCGTGATTACCTATACTAATGCGGCAGCTACTGAAATATCTAGAAGATTGCAATATAAGCCTATCTATGCTGTGTCAACTATTCATAGTTTTTTGTGGGAATTGATAAAAAGCTTTCAAACAGACATTAAGCAATGGATGATTCAAAAATCAGAAAATAAAATTGCTGAACTCAAAGAAAAAAGGAACACTCCATCAAATCAAGAAAAGATTAAAAAAGAAGAATTTCGCCTTGATAATATTAAAAGAGCCGGTTATCTCTCCTACAATCCCAACGGAAACAACGAAACTTACAAATCTCTTGATCATAGTGATGTCATTAGCATGGGTTCTGATTTCATTTCGAATGTACCAATAATACAAAAAATCCTAATGTTAAAATTTCCTTACTTACTCATCGATGAGAGCCAAGATACAAAGAAGGAATTAATTGATGCTTTAATGGAAGTAACGAAGGAACAACCAAATGACTTCACTATCGGTATGTTTGGTGATACTATGCAGAAAATCTACTTGGACGGTAAAGACAATTTAGCAGCATGTATTCCTGATGGATGGAGAAAACCAAAAAAAATAATGAACCATCGGAGCGCTAAACGCATAGTTAAATTAGCGAATACTATCCGGAATGATGTAGATGGACAATATCAATGTGCACGAACTGATGCAGAGGAAGGTATAGTGCGTTTATTTGTTATAAAATCTTCTGCTGATAAGATTCCAACAGAAAAGAAAGTCACCGAGATGATGGCTGATTATACAAATGATCCCCTTTGGAAAAATGGAAATGAGTTCAAAAGTTTAATTCTAGAACACCATATGGCTGCCAGTCGATTTAACTTTATTGATTTATATGAACCCTTAAATAAAAGAAATGAGCTTAGCACTTCGCTTAGAGATGGTACAATAACCGAACTCTCTTTTTTATCAAGAGTTATCTTACCACTACGGAAAGCTTATGAATTGAATGATGATTTCGAGGTCTTCAAAATAGTAAAGCAATATTCAATGCTCTTAAAAGAAGATTTGCTTTTGGGATCAAAATCTAACCAAATCTCATTAATACAAGAAACTGATGATGCTGTAAATTCTCTAATGGAACTGTGGAAAGATGGAAATAGCCCTTCCTGCCTTGAAATTTTACAAAACATTGTATCTAGCAATTTATTTACATTAGAGAAACGTATAGACGATATCCTAGACGAGGTTATTGATGGGGAAGACGAAACGATAACAGCATTACGAAAGGCATTATCAGTCCCTTTTGATGAATTAATTCGATATTCTGAATATGTTAATGACGAAACACAGTTCGCTACCCATCAAGGTGTTAAAGGACTTGAATTCCCAAGAGTCATGGTAATAATGGATGATGATGAAGCAAGAGGTTTTTTATTTAGTTATGAAAAACTCTTTGGGGCAAAAGAAAAAACTCCTACAGATATAAAGAACGAAAGTGAGGGTAAAGATTCAAGTATCATAAGAACAAAACGACTCTTTTATGTTGCCTGTACTCGTGCTGAAAAAAGTCTAGCTGTTGTTGCATATACAAATAATCCTGAAAAAGTTAGACAAACTGCCATAGATAACAATTGGTTTAAGGAAGAAGAAATTGTTCTTTTACAAGAGGATGAGAGATGAAGAATATCGTAAAGTATCATATAGGGAAAGCGAATCATAACCTGATGGCTACTAGTCAGGTTCCATTTTGTTATCCTTAACATATTTGGTGGCCATCATTTTATTGTTAAGTTACGCTAGAAAAAAGAAAGAACAGCCTACCAAAACTATTGCCAAAATTCTAACTGTTTTAGTGAACTCGTTAATTTTGGCAATAGCAATAGGCACTAAGTTATTCCTAATAAGTAAGCTGGAATATACCTCATTGAAACCAATGTAGATGAAATATTGTCAAAAAGCATTGGTTTTTGAACCCAAGTAATTGTTTTTCTAGCTATTGGATTTGCTATGTTGACGATACGCTGTCATCAACATGGCTTTTTTGTGAAGAATAACCTCTCCAAAGAGAACTCACTGAATAATTCAGAATTAGGTAAAACTCACTTAACTAGAGCTAAGCAAATAGGATAATTCTACTCCCAGCACTTATTCCAACTCTGCTGTTAGGTATTTCCTAATCCCTTGCTCAAAGCTAAACCTAGGCTCAAACCCAACATCAATAAAAACAAAATCTCGGGACTGTTCGCCGTCTCCAAATAATGAAAATGAAACGTTCGGTTCATTATTCATGAATTTTCTGTATTTATCCACCAAAATGGAAATAACTCCAGAATATGGAGAGCTAAGATTCTGCTTTGGTCCGTAAACGTTGAAAAAACGAACGGCTGAGGTTGGTAAATCATATAAACGACAATAAGCCAAAACCATCTTTTCTGCGCCAAATTTATCAATAGCGTAAGGTGTCATCGGATGAATCACAGAATTTTCATGCTTAGGAATAGTAGGTTCATCCCCGTAAACTGCTGCAGAAGAAGAAAATACCAATCTTTTTAAATTATTCTGGTATTTCTTAGTTAATTCAAGCAATTCCAATACACTACGGAAATTCACTTCATGCGTTTCAATCGGTCTTCTTACAGAGTCTTCCACGCTTGCAATGGCTGCAAGATGGAAAATATAATCGAACTTGTGCGATGAAAGAATATTCTCCATAAAGGGTCTATCCGTCACTGAGCCTTGGATAAAAGTCAGATTTTCTGACTCCTCCAAGTTTTCAAGTTTGCCCATAGATAGATTATCGATGGCATATACTTGATTTTCTCTACTGTAATAGTTTGCCAATGTCGAACCAATAAATCCAGCACTACCGGTTATCAATATTTTTTCCATTTTATTTCTCATTTCCTATTTATTGGCTAATATATCTATCAACTCTTTGTTCTTAAATAGATTTTCTTTAGCAAATTATACAAACCAAATTTAACAACCAACCGCTTCAAAAAAGGCTTAAAAGAATAGCGAAGATTTCTAAATTTCAATTTAAAGAAACGCTTCTTTTCTATCTGTTTCAATGACCTATCATACATTGATATATAGCGTGGAATTTTCTTGATTACTTCCTTCTTTTTTGATATAGACGAAAATTTGGAGTATCTATTAATAGCCTCCAAATTAATTACCTTAAATCCATTATAAAAAAGATAACTTTCTGGATTCAGCAGCACCCCTGAATAAATGGGAAAATCACTGTCTAACAGTTCAGAAGTTAAGTTGTCATTCAAAGATAAAAGTTTTACACTCTCAAGGCATTCAACATTAAATAGCTTTAAGAATCCCTGCCAAGATACTACTACTTCGTCCAATGATATATTGTTCTTATTTAATTCAATACTGAGATTAGCTAATTCATTAATGAAACTAGTATTTTCTGAGTAAGTATTACCATACAATAAATCAAGAGTGGTTTGATGAAGTAAAGTAGCTAGTAAATAATGGTGTTCTTCCGCACTGATAGGAAGAAATTCTTGGTTATTGATGAATAGAGAATTAATCTCACTCTCAAAAACCATGAATTTGTAGGTTCTTCTTTCATTAATACACTCGGAAAACAAAGGAAAAGCTGACAGTGAAATATCCACATTTTTATAATACATCAAATGATTGGTGTGTTGATTGCTCTCAGTTATTCCCTTCAGATTTTGGGTATCATTTAAAACTATAAGGAAACCTATCTCCTTAATTTTACAGTATTCATAAACAAGAAAATCTAATATTCGTGTATCTAATTTTCTAATCTTAAAAAATTCTGAATCATAATTCACTTCAATTTCTGGGAAACGAATAATCGGAACATCTAAGTTAAAGTAAGCAGCTATTGCTGTTCTATGTGCACCATCAAGGATAACATCGTTTTTTCCAACAGGGATAACAGATTTTTGTGGGTCTAATCCATTACATTTGATATCCTTAATTAAAAATTCAAATGTTTCGACATATTTTGAAAAAGTATTTTTAGTTGGATTTCCAGCTTCACTAAAGGTGCCAAAAGAAAAAGCTTCAATGTGTTCCTTATATACCTTTTTAATAAAAACTAAGTCATACCCTTTTTCAAAATGTTCAACATATTTATATTTCGCAATTAAATCAATCCTCTGAGGTACAAGCAATTCCCTTGCACTGACCCATTCAATTCTATAATCCATTTCTTTATCTATCGAATTACTCCTACAGAAATATTCTCCAAGAACTAGGTCAATTCTATTTTTCATTATCTTTTACTCTCAATATTTTATTTTCTCAAACCTTTGAAAACAATGTTCTTTATAAAAAATCTTTCTTCTCGATTTAATAACAACAAAAATGTCACAAACAAACCTACTAAACAAGTTAAAACAGCAGCGATAAACAGCATCAGCCATGAATTTATTGAAAGGAAAAATCCAAATACAAAGCCGATTCCAGTGATTACAGCAGTCGAAAATACCGATTTCATAATTTCTGGATAAAATGTCGTCCAAGTCAAACCTAGACACTTAGCTCCATAAGGAGCTGTAAAAATTAAGTTTCTTAGTATTCCAAAGAAAGTGCTGACACCTGTAATAGCGAATATTCCTAGATTCGTATAGTGCAATAGAGCAAATACAATAATGATATTGACAATCCCAGTAATAAGGAGTACATAGGCATTCGCTTTTAATTTATTAGTTACTGTAAAAATACCATATATCCCATTCATTGGTCCGCTGATAACAATAGTAAAGACATTTATGATGGATAAAATTTGTAAAAGTTGTGCATTTTGGGAGGGAACCCATAAGCTGAAGAACTCATATCCAAATGCAATCAATACAGCCATTGGAATAGACACAACAATACCTAATAATTTCATCGACCTTTTAATAGATATTAACAGTTGTTCATTATTTTCTTGAGCAAACAGTTTTGTAAAGTCGGGCATAAATACCCCACCAATTACACCCATCAAAGAATAAATGAGATTAGGAACATTTTTAGAAAGACCTAAAATTCCCATAGCAGTAGCATCAATAAATAGATTCGCAAGCAATAAATCAACGCCATCTAACAATAGCTTTCCAACGCGAGTGATTGTATTCCAAATTCCAGCTGCAATTAATTCTTTTATTAAACTTAAATCAAAATATTTTTTCTTAATTTGGATTTGAGGTAAGAATTTTTTTGTATAATAGGCATCAAAAAACGAAGTATAAAGCAGTACGATAAACGTTGAAAATCCAAGAAACGAAATAGACGGGTCAAAAAAAGTAAAGAGAATAAGCAACAACAAAGCCTTGATGATATTTGCTTCAATCGTTCTCATAGAATTAAGATACAGTCTATTGGTAGCAAATGTTGCTACATTAAATGTAGACATTGCAATGCTGATTAAAAAGTTAGCAAATAAAAAGATAAATAGGATACGAACATCAACCAATATTTCAGAGGGTATATTAAGAAATGTTTCTAAATAAAAAAGAGTACCCATTGCAGGAATTAGTAAAAAAGCTGAAACTATGAGATTAGAATAAAAAACCGAATTGAAGAATTTATTGGCTAAAACCCAATTTCCTTTGTGGATTTCAATCGTAATATACCGACCAGACATGGAATTCAATGCAATAGTGACTAACGAAACATAATTAATAATATTGCTTCCCAATAAAACAAAACCATTGGCTTCAACTCCAATATTACGAATTATATAAGGAGTTAGAATAAAGCTAATTCCCATACTAACTGTAAAGGCAATAATTGAGCTTAATAAATTCATAAATAATTGCTTATTTTGACCCATTTTATCTCCTCAATTTTATAATTATCTAATTTACTTATTGAAAGCGAGAAATCCCTTGATAATTCGGATAATGGTGAAATACAGTTTTGGAAAGAAATAAAACACCGAGAATTTTACATTTTTGGCAAATCCCGAAAACCTCATTGTAGTAATATCCAAATGTTCTTTGAAAATTCTATGAGTATCTCTCAATAAAGTATTTTCTTGAAGCTTAGAAAAAGAAATATCTAAATAAAAATCTATTGCTCTGGATAACATCACTATTTTAGAAATAATAGCTAATTCATCTTCTTTTTGGCTATCAAAATATTTCTCTATTTCTAAATAACCATTCAGTTCATCCTCAATTCTCTTTTTACTAATTTCGTTGTTCATAATACTTCCTGGTCGCTCTATTAAATAATTGTATTTAGATATATCACAATATATACAACGAGAGCATTTAAAAAGAACTTTTGGAGTAAAATATACATCCTCATTTAAAACACCAACTTTAAATTCAATTCCATCAAGGATACTTACTCTGTATAGACAATTTATAACTCCATAGTTAAAATGAAAATCATTTTTAGGCAGCAAAGTATTTTTAACTACTTCTTTTCCCGAGAATACGGCTTCATAGTCAGTTGAATAATCATCAACATGATTGTTGTAAATACCCCTATAACGACAAATCGCAATCTCCGCTTGATATGTTTGAATCTTATCCAATAAAAATTCGTACATATCCAAATCCACCCAGTCATCACTATCAACGAATCCGATAAAATCGCCAGTTGCTTCTTTTAAACCAAAATTTCTGGCATCTGATAACCCACCATTTTCTTTGATGAAATATTTTATTCTTGAATCTAATTTCGCATATTTTTCACATATAATTCCACTGTTATCTGTCGTTCCATCATTTACGATAATAATCTCAATATTTTGGTAAGTTTGATTAACCAGAGAAACCAAGCATTTATCAAGATATTTTTCCACATTATACACCGGAACAATAATGCTTATTTTAGCCTTCATGAAATATACCCCTTCTTGATTCTATTTCAGCATGAATCTTAGTTGATAATAACTCAAAATAGGAAGAATTCTTTTGTTTTTTATCAATCTATACATAATATTTAAAGATTTCTTATTAGTTGATTTAAATCCATCAAAAGAGTTGATTACTTCGATATCGTTTACAATACTTTTTATTTCCTTATATTTTGATATAAGGGAATGTCCTTTCCAAGGTCTGCAAGCATTTCCAATACATTCATGAGTGTATGCACGAAAACTTACATCCATTCGTGCTTTATAGTTTTCATACATATTAAGTTCTTTAGCGATATTGTAAATATATTTTTTCAACCTTTTTCTTTTTTCAAACATATTTTGCTGATATTTTTGATGAGAAATCATCAAAGAGTTACTGTTGTAACGGTAGAAGTATAGAGCTTTATCGCAGATTATAACTTCATTGGCATAGGTAAGATATTTTAGGGTAAACACTAAATCCTCTGCAAATTGGATATCCTCTGGAAAACGAACCTCATACTTCTTTATAATATCTAACCTATATAAACAACGCACTGCACTTCCCCAAATTGGTTGCTCACTTGAATCTTCTGAAATATCACCAATCATTTTAGGTATTAAATCATGCGATATTAAGTCCTTACTTATTACCTGATTGTCAACATAAGGAAATCCAAAAGGTTTGCCATCTCTTTCGCTGAAAATATCACACAATGAAATATCAGCATCCGCCTTTTCCAAATACTCAAATAAAGTTTCGTACATTTGGGTATCTGGAATATCATCACTGTCGCAAAAACCTAAATATTTTCCACTAGCAACACGAATTCCATTATTTCTTGTTTTACTAGGCCCTTGATTTGATTGATAAAAGTATAAAAATCTACTGTCTTTATTCGAAAACTCTAAAGCTATTTCTTCTGAATTATCAGTTGAACCATCATTAACCAAGATAATTTCTAAATCTTGGTATGATTGCTTTGCTAAAGCAGACAGGGTCTCATGTAAATATAAGGCTGAATTATAAATTGGAACAACAATACTAATTTTGCTCATTATATCTCCTCAGCTGAAAATATCCATTTGGGAAATTTGAATATATAACAAAGAATAGAAATTGGCAGACAAAACAGAAATCTTTTTTTATTTTTGCAGTTTGAAAATGAATTTCTAATTTTAAATTTCCAAATCCAAGCAGAATAATTCACTGTCGAAATTATGTTATATTTTAACCCACGTTTTGAAAGCAGCAACTGGTTAAATGCCAAATACACACCGTATGGATTTTTTTTGTACAAAGAATAAATATTTTTGGTATAGCCATCATCTAAATAATCGGAAATGGCAAATGCTTGGTTCACAAAATAGATACCAAATTTTTGGTCTATTTGTGCCCACATATAATCTTCTGGAATAAATTTGTCATCAATTTCTGGATACAAAAATTTCGCAAGAATTTCTGTCTTATATGCTCGGTTGGTGTCGCCCATATATTTGTATCCCTTGATTAGCTTATCTATATTTGTGACAAAACTTCCTTTAGGTATTATCTTCGAGCCTAAAATCTGACCGTTTGAATTTAAACGTCGTCCAATAATTCCAGCGATTTGAGTGTCAGATTTTATTTTCTCCATATATTCAAGAATAGTAGCAACTGTATCAGGCAAATATTTATCATCCGAGTCAAGATCTGCAATATATTTTGTTTGACAATTATTGATTGCAGTATTTATTGCTCTTTGTTTTCCAAGATTGTTTTGATAGATATATTGAATAGTTATCTTATTTTGCAATATCCATTGCTGAACTAGATTGCCAGTATTGTCATTGGAACCATCATCCACTATTAACCATATAAAATTCTGATTGGTCTGAGCACAGAGTGAATGATAACACTCTTCTAAAACATAAGCTCTATTATAAGTAGGTGTAAAGACTGTTAATTCCATTTCCATCTTCTATCACCTCCTAATTCTTATATTTTTTCCAATGGAAAATCCCAGCAATGCCCAGTATCGATACTCAAGACACCTTCATTACTTAATCTATCTACCAACACTTTTGATGTTGGTCCTGCTGATAATAAAACAACCGTTTCCTGCGGGAATTGAATACTTGCAGTAATCTCAGTAAAAATCCTTGATATATCTGAAAAACTGTTTTTTTCTGGGACTTTTACAAATAATCCTTTTTTATTGTATCTTTCAATAAAAAAATCAAAATATTTTTTATTATTATGGACAAAAACAACATATTCTTTATCTTTCCAAAGCGTGGAATAAGTATCTTCATTCCCATTAGCAAATAAAAAAGCATCGCCATATTCTATATTTAGGTCATATTTAGTTTTAAATATATAACGAGTCTTTGCCCACGAAGATACCCAAACACGTTTTTTTGATAATTTAAATCCATTACAGCTTAAAAACTGATTAGGCATACAAAGAATATAGTTTGATTCATCTGGATTTTCAATATAAGTCTTCAAAATATTGGAAAGATTTTTTTGAAGTGGTTTATTAGGCTCCTGATAATGAATACCAGCACCAGACATTAGAATGAACTCACCATCTCCAAATCTGATAATTGATTTTCCTTCAGTAAGTGCTTTTTTAACCGTTTGTTTAGGTGACAGCAAATGGGCATTTTTTGAACATTTCCATGCTAATAAATGATAATATAGTGTTTTAAACCATACCCCTATTCTTTTCATATTTGCAATTCCCTCGATTGTCTGTTAGTAATGACATTATTATACGAGGATAAAAATACAAATAATAAGAAAATTATCGGAAGATTATTAACGAACAGCAAGGTAGTCTCAAAATATCCGTTTAGTAAGATTGCACAAAGTCCAGCAAAGGAAGTAAAAGTAATCTTATTTGTTGATACGTTTTTCCTTACTCTTGTAATTGTAGAAAATAAATAATACATGAACAAAATAAATATCGGAATGCCATATATGATTAGCAGATTAAAAACTGAATTATGTAAATTTATCTCATTGAAAGAATCCAACATAAAATTAGAACCTAAACCAACAATCCTACTATAATCAAATAAATGTATCGTTTCATACCAAATTGCCTCACGGCCTGTAAATAAACTTTTATTTGTAAAAGGTAGATGTATATTTATATTATTTCTCCAAAGAAATATATACACATATACAAAAATTAAGGAACCAAAAGTTAAGACAAAAAGAACTATATTAAATACACTTTTCTTAGCCAGTATCTTTTTAGGAATTAAGAATCTAATTACAAAAAAGAAAACCAATGACCAAAGTGCACCTCTTGAATCCGATTCTATAATCGTAACAACCGAACGAAATGTTAGAAACAAAAAAAAGAGATAAATAGCATAAGTTTTGTATGTTTTATCGTTTTTCTCCAAAATAAAAGATGAGTTAATTATCAAAAATAAGGAAACTAAACCTATTGTATTTGCATTAAACCCTCTATGAGGTATCATATTCCAAATCAATGAGTAGAAAAAAATATACCATGAAATATTTACTATCATTTGCTCTTTGATTTTAATATATCTTGAAGTTAATAGAATTAAAAACAATGTAATTATTACTAAAAAACTGCCGATATTAGACTGATTGATAATCTTATTTACCAAAAGAATTGGGATTGCTATAAACAACACCCAAAAATCAAATTTTCCGAGGCTAATCTCATTTATATGATTTAAATAAATACAAATTAGAGCTGCCAGAATGATAATAAGATTGAATCTTGATAGGAGATTAAATAATGAAATATTTATCCAAGTTAGTGAAAAAATAATTATCAAAATAAATATTATTGCAAAATCAATTTTATCTTTGAGTATCATCGCATTTTGTGTGATTTCTATTTTCTTTCTTAACATCATAAGTACCTCAAAAGTTATTAATTTTTCTCCATAATGTCTGAGCTGTGTTTAAATGACATATCTTATCTATATTACTCTCAATCACTCGTTTATTTTTATCTATAATCAGTCTCTCTATTTTTTCCGAGATTTCCAAATAATCATTCGTATCAAAAATTACTTGTGATTCTTCGACATTATTAAAAATATCAAGTGCTCCAATTTTACTAGAAAGAAGAACTTGGCATCCAGATAGCACAGCCTCTACAGGGGCTATACCAAATGTTTCAAAAGTGCTGTTTTGAACATAGAGGTTACTTTCCTGCATACATCTAATTACCTCATCATGTGGTAAGTAATCATAATATTCTACAAAGTCATATTTAATAATGAAATCTTTGTCGCTATAAGGTTTTCCAATAATGACATATTTTAAATTAAAACCTTTATGAGTATTAAGAAAGGAAATCGCTTCACATACTGCGAGATTATTTTTTTGGGGCATTCCACCGCCTATAGAAAGGATTTGATTTTTATTTCTTTTGCCAGTATTTATTTTTGAAAGCATTGAATTAAAGTATGAAATATCAATTCCATTAAAACTATAATCAAACTTGTCCGAAAACAATGGTTTCTCCTGCTTCATATAATTCATAAAACTTTTAGAAACACAAAAAATCTTATCAACCTTTCGAAATATATAATCTTCATAGTTTAAATATTTTTCTTTATTAGGATCTTGATTACTTACATCGTTCAACTCAAATTCTTTTTCAAAAAAACCATGCATAATATAAAAAATTTTCTTATGCATCACCTTTGCAAAAAAGATAACAAATTTATTTTCAAAAGTTGCAGAACATAAGCAGACGGATTTAACAAAAAATAATTTCACAAAAATTTCGAGCAACCGAGTATATTGATTGGAGCACTTTAAAAAGATAGCATCTTTATTTGATTTAAGACCTGCTCGGAGCATTTTATTTGCCATACCCGGTCCATTATCACTTGAAAAATCTCCTGTAAATAAAACTTTCAAATTATACCTCTCAAACTACTGTGAAGTTGTTAAATATTTTTTTCTTCCTTTAAGCATAAACCTTAAAACCGTAAAAATTGAATATTTCTCTTTATAGGTAAATCTGCGTCTTAAGGCAAATTGAATAATAAATGGTATTACCAATTTAGATGACATTGCTTGAAATACAGCTCCTCTATCAAGAAAATATTTCTCATTATATCCCTTAAACCAAGTAGATTCACCTATATATAAATATGCAATTTTTTCAGGAATATATTTAATTTTCAATCCTTTTTTCAAGCAATCAAATAGGAATATATTTTCTTCTCCCATCAGATAATCAGACCCAGAGCCGAATTGCTCATTGAATAAAACACCTGCTTTTATTATAGACTTCCGTCTAAATGCCACCTCTACAGAAGAAATTTTCATTGAACCCAAGTAGCCTAGGTTTTTAGATTCTTTGGGATAATCTTTAAACTTCCCATCTATCCCTTCTACTTGAAATGTGATTATATCAACAGTAGGATTTTCTATAAAGTATCTATTCACAATTTCTGAATAACCTTCACGATAAATCAAATCATCATCAGCTAATATGCAAATCTCAGCAGTTGAATTTATTATCGCTGTATTTCTACTTCGACTTAATCCTCTGTCTGTACTATTAATCCATAATATTTGATTTTCCAATTTATCAATATTAATTATTCTATTTTCGTTTGTTTGATTGATTATGATTGCATTTGAATTTATTTTCATTGCATCAATTAATTTAAAATCCTCTTGAAACATCGTTGAAACTAGTATTTGTACTGACATATTTTTCCAACCTTACATCCCACTTATCAAATGTACTATTTCTTGATAAGTAAATTTTCTATCAAATAGTTCTTCTGCCATTCGCCTACTATTTCTACCCATTTTCATTCTCAATTCAACATCTTGAGATATCTCTATCATTTTTTCTGCTATATCTTCAGCATTATTATTTTTACAATTGAAACCAGCTTCGTAGTTATCGATGAGAAACCGATACTCATTTGATTCTTGAGTGTTTATTACAGGCAGACCCGCAGCAGCATAATCAGCGTGTTTGTTTATTATGCTTTGAGCAGCATGTTTCATAATCGGATTTACAGCTATGTCGCAAGATATAAGTAACCCTACCATTTCATCATAGGGTAAACGCCCAGTAAAAATTATCTCAACTCCACTTTTCTCCGCTCTATTGCGAAATATATTAAAAAGAGGGCCATCTCCCATTACCAAAAACTTTAGCTTAAGTTCTGGCTTTAATCTTTGAACGATTTCCAACGCCTCAATTACAATGGTAATATCATAGCTATGCCCAAGTGTGCCTGAATATCCAATTATGAGTTCTTCATTTTTTTTTCTTGAAGAATCATTTTTCTTAGCAAAAAAGTCAAATCGTTCTAAATCCGTTCCTAGAAATACTACATGAGAGTTTTTAACATTTCTATTATTCAATAATCCGCGTTGTAAATATGTTTTAGAAACAGCGATAATATCATCTGCCGTTTTGTAAACATAATCTGCTTTTTTCTTCATTGGATAATATAAAATATTTCCAACTATTGGTGGGTTAAACACCATCTGGAATGCCTCAGGCCATAAGTCCTGAATATCGATAATAAAACGTATTTTGTTTTTTCTCGAATAATCTGCAGCAACTTTTGCCACATCCAATGATGGTACCGCACAATAGATTACATCTGGCAGTTTTCTGGAAGCAAGATATTTTTTAAGATTCTTCGCCATTTTTCTATGGCTAAAAATCCTTTTTATAGAAACATTTTTTTGATATTCTGGTTCATCAATATAGGTTACTTTATAACTAGCATAAGCTGAAAGAGTCTTATTCCTCTTTTGCTTTTTAACATGAGAGAAATCAGAAGTCACCAGCTCTACATTATTATTTTCATTAACAAGAAGATTTGCTATGTAGTTAAATCTATTATTCTGTTCAGAATCAAAATCACTGCAGAAATGTGCAATTAACAAAATATCTTTTTTCATGAATGTTCTCCCAAAAATAGCGCTGTCGGAAAATAAAACCTAGTGAGTTCCTTTAAGAATCTTTTTCTAATTTTAGCAAACCAGTGACGCCTCCGCTTTTAAAAACATGTTAGTTATATAGTAGTTCAATAACAAAATATTTTTTCAATTTTTTCTCTATTTCGCTATTCCTACGCTCCCACTTATCCAACTTCCTAATAGGAACCCAAAATAGCATCCACTTTCCCTAATGAAATTTAATAGGTTTCGCAGGAGCACCTACTGCTGTACAATTCTTAGGCAAGTGTTTCACAACCACTGCCCCACTGCCAACAATTGTATTTTCTCCAATATGAACACCTTGAATTACTTTACTACCTGTACCTAGTTCTGCTCCAGAAGCAACTTTTACATTCCCTGATACATTCACACCCGGATAGATAGTCACAAATTCTTCAATAATTGCATCGTGTCCGACTGTGCTAGCTAAATTTATATGAACAAAATCTCCTACCTCGATATCAACTGTCAATATGTTTGACGAGCAAATAATTATTCCTTCTCCGAATTCAACACTATCAGAATACACCACATTATTAGCAATCAAATTTGGGAAACTGACATTTGGATTTTCTCGTAGGTTATCTACTACTTTTTTTCTTATTCTGGTATTGCCGATACAACAAGTAACAAAAACAGGCTCAGAATATTCTAATAGCCAGTTTTCATCTCCTAATACTGGATAATTGCTTACCTTTTTTCCTTGTAGCTCTGGATTATTATCAACAAATCCTAAAATATTCCATTCTTGTTTTACTTTATTGTTTTCATCTATCAACCAGAGAACTTCTTTTCCAAAACCACTGGCACCGTATAAAATTATGTCTTTCATAAAAAGTTCTCCTGTTAATCTGCCTTTGTCCCTCTAAAGACTTCCATTGTTGCGGTAGTTTCTGAGCTAATTCCTTCTTTTACCAGTACCTTTTTAATTGTTAGAAAAACAATCTTCACATCCTGCAAAAAGCTATGCCCATCCACATACTCCACATCCATCTGAAACTTTTCTTCCCAGCTAATAGAATTTCTTCCATTAACCTGAGCCAATCCAGATAAACCGGGGCGTACTTCATGGCGACGTTTTTGGTGAGTATTGTATAGTTCTAAGTATTGCACAAGTAAAGGTCTTGGTCCGATAATTGACATATCGCCTTTTAAAATATTAATCAACTCAGGCAACTCATCCAAACTCGTAGAACGCAGCAACTTCCCAAACTTCGTCAATCGCTGACTGTCTGGCAATAAATTCCCATCTTTGTCCCGCTTATCCGTCATGGTCCGAAACTTATACATAGAAAATATCTTCTCATTCAAGCCCGGTCGCTCCTGCTTAAATAAAACAGGCGAGCCCAAGTTTACTCGAACGAGGAATGCTACGAGCAGTATTATAGGCGACAAAGCGATTAAGGCTAATAAGGATAGGACAATATCCTTGATACGCTTGCCGTATTTTCGATAGAACATACTTGAACTCCTTTTTGAAAATTGATAAAAGGATTTTTAGTAGGAAAAGTTTGAATTAATTGAAATAAACGGTAGAAATGAAAGTGGAAGAATGGTAGTATAAAAGCGTACAGTAGATGAGTTCTAGGCAGGCTTGAAATCTGAAAAGATGGGAGGTCTGCCTACGAAAATGGTTTATATCGTAAGCTTAACCAGCCTTTCTTTAGAAAGGATACGAATGAATAAATTCACTCAGGGCATGAGTGTCGTTACCATTGGGGCAACTATAACACTGGTTAACTCTCCTTGGTGGGCATCTTTTGCTTTGGTGAGTTTGGCTCTGGTTCTGCCATTTTTGGCAGAGCTGCGCAGGTGTAAACGCGATGAACGTATCGCAAAGTACAAGTACGCGGCTCGAACTAGAGCAAACAAGTTTAATAAACTTGAGTAATTGAACCGATAACACCTAAGGTTCGTTACGCATTCGGAGCGAACAAAAAACCGTTTCTATTGGAATGGCAACGGTTTTTGTTTTGCTCCAATTATTTGCAGTAAAACTAATAATCAAGCCTGCATAGTCTCATCCATGCAAGTGCTGTATAAGTCCGAGTTGGTCGCTCGGGCTTTACATACCCTATTCTAACTGCTTTTCTTTCAAAATTCAATAGATTTGATATTGAAAAGCATTCTTCATACCGTTTATTCATTTTTCAATGTGCTTTTCTTAAACATCTACTAAATCCTTACTCCAAACCGCTTGAATAACTTCAACTACACGCGCCAAGTCCTCATTGGTCATCTTGCTGTCACTTGGTAGGCAAATTCCTTGATTGAAAATTTTCTGGGCAACATCAGTGCCAAAGTAATCATATCTTTCATAAAATGGCTGCAAGTGCATTGGTTTCCAAACGGGTCTTGCCTCAATGTTTTGTGCTGCTAAATCATCCAAAATGGCTTGTTTTTTCACTTCATCAGCTACTCGAATGCTTGATAGCCAGTAATTCGGCTCATCCCAATCATTGACTGGCATGAAGCTGATTTCCTCAATATCTTTAAGTGCTTCTTTGTAGTAATCGAATATGTATTTCTTTTTAGCTACTCGATCTTTAAGGACTTTGAGCTGACCTCTTCCGATACCGGCGGTTACGTTAGACATTCGATAGTTAAATCCAAGCTCTGTATGCTCATAATGCGGAGCATCGTCTCTAGCTTGGGTAGCCCAAAAGCGTGCTTTTTGAATTTTTTCTTCTATATTACTAACCAACATTCCACCACCACTTGTGGTGATGATTTTGTTGCCATTGAAAGAATAAATCCCATAATCGCCAATCGTGCCTGTTGCTTTGCCCTTGTAGTATGAGCCAAGACTTTCTGCAGCATCTTCGATTAGTGTTACCTTATGCTTTTGGCAAAGGGCTTGGATTTTATCCATGTCAGCTGATAAGCCGTAGAGATGAACCACGATAACTGCTCTGACTTGCGGATGTTTCTCAAAGGCAAGTTCAAGTGCCTTCGGGCACATATTCCAAGTCCGCTCGTCACTATCTATAAAAACTGGTGTTGCGTCTTGATAGATGATTGGATTGGCTGTAGCTGAAAAGGTCAGGCTTTGACAGAAAACGATGTCGCCTTTGCCTACATTCGCAGCTTTTAATGCTAGATGAATGGCGCTTGTTCCTGAATTTAGGGCTGCAGCTGCTTTGACACCTTGCATTTGCGCCAATTCGTTTTCAAACTCGTTGACATTTTTACCTAAAGGAGCAATCCAGTTGGTATCGAATGCTTCTTGAACATACATTTGCTCGTAGCCTTCTTCGCTCATGTGGGGCGAGGAGAGGAAAATTCTTTTTTGGTTCAACTTTTTGGCTCCTTTCATTTTTGATATATTTTTTTGCTAGATTTACGCAAGCTGTCCGCTTGTCTGTGTGAAATCTGCTTCCACTACATTTTCCTTGTCATATTCCTCGAAAAACTGAACCAACTCTTGTGGCATTGGTTGTTCGACTGTCTCTTGGAAGGTCGGTACCATTTCTTTGAGGCGTTGGCGTACCATGTCTGGATTATTCAAAACTTCAACAATACGCTTAATCTGTGCATCGACTTCTTCCTTGTAAAAGTTACGGTGTTTGCCGACAAAGATTTTTTCGTGGCTTGTTTCTGTCAGTCCTTCTTCTTCCATCAGAAGTTCTTCGTAGAGCTTTTCGCCCGGGCGAATGCCTGTGTATTCAATTCCGATTTCTTCGATGGTTTTGCCTGATTTTAGGATAAGGTTTTTGGCTAAATCAACGATTTTGACTGGTTCGCCCATGTCTAGCACGAAGATTTCGCCACCATTAGCTAGTGCGCCTGCTTGGATAACCAAACGGCTTGCCTCGGGGATAGTCATAAAGTAGCGTATCATTTCAGGGTGAGTAACTGTTACTGGTCCGCCTTTTCTGATTTGCTCCTTGAATTTCGGGATAACTGAGCCTCTTGAGCCTAGAACATTGCCAAAACGAACTGTTGCAAAAACAGTGTCTTTTGCTGCTAGGCTGACTGAGCTGACTACCATTTCAGCGGCACGTTTGGTTGCACCCATGATATTAGTTGGGTTGACTGCCTTGTCTGAGCTGATAAGGATAAACTTCTCAGCCTTGTGTTTTTTGGCTAGTTCAGCAACATTTTTTGTGCCTAGTACGTTATTTTTCACTGCCTCTTCTGGATTTAGCTCCATTAGTGGAACGTGCTTGTGGGCTGCTGCATGATAGATAACTGCTGGCTGATGTTTGGCTAGAATGCTGTCTATCTTAGCACGGTCACGCACGTCTGCAATCTCAGTAACGAGTTGTGTCGCGTGGTCTAGTGCAGATAATTCCTGCTCAATGCTATAGATTGAGTTTTCGCCATGTCCTAGAAGTACCAGCGTTTGCGGTTGATATTCAAGCACTTGTCGGCAAATTTCTGAGCCGATAGAACCACCTGCTCCTGTTACGAGAACGGTTTTTCCATGAATACTTAGAGACACTTGGCTGTCTTCTAGCTCGATTTTCTTTCTGCCTAGAAGTTCATCAGGAGAGATTTCATGCAGGTCTGCAATGGCAATCTTGCCTTCTGCTAAGTCTTCGATACGTGGCAGGGTTTGGATATTGAGCTTGCTTGTTGCGCAATGTCTGAGAATGTCATCCATCTCTTCCTTGCTCGCACTAGGAATGGCGATAATCACATGGTCGATTTGGTTTTCCTTAGCAATCCTTCTGATTTCATGTGTATAACCTAAAATTGGTAAGCCACCTAATTCCAGCTGATGTTTATTGCTGTTATCATCTAAATAACCAACAGGTAGCAAGTTAGAATGACGGTCGCTCATGAGCTGTCTTGTAATCATATTGCCTGCACTACCTGCACCGATAATTAAGGTGCGAGTTTTCTTGGAAGACTTTTGAGTAATCTTTCCACGAAAAATCAACCAGAAAAAGCGGCTGGTTCCGATTAAGAGCAACTGTATCATGAAGACTACAACCATTAGTTTGATAAAATAATTGTCATGAATAGCTAATAGCGTAAGAACTGTTATAAGATTAGTCGCTAGGATAATCTTAAAAATCGTCAGTAACTCAGGTATGCTAGCGTATTCCCAAAGTTTTTTGTAAAGACCAAATTTCCTACCGAAAAAGGCAAATAAAACGGTTGAAACAAGTGTATTGCGTAAAACTGCAGACATCATCAATCCGCCTGAGATTAGGTAGTTGCCAATGATGATGGAAGTCATGATGATTAAACTGTCAATGAGCAATAATAGGAGTGTTCGTTTGTTTCTATCTACCATGTTACTTCCTCTTTCTACTTGGCTAGAAAATCCCTAGCAATTTCTTTCGTTTCACTCGCTGCGGCTCCCATGTGCGAACCGGTTTGTTGTCTAGTATCATTTGTGCATTGTCCTTGAGTTCTTCAACTAAAGTCCAACCGTATTTCTTCTCAAGCACTTGATAAGCCTCTTTTAGTCGGAACTTGCGGCTTTTCACGCCATGTGCATCACTGGCAATCAGATGAATGAGATTGGCATCTATCAGCTGATGACAAAGTTTTTCGACCTTTTTGCCAAAAGAGCCAGTCAGGCTGGATGCTGTCAGTTGTGCCAATGCTCCTTTTTCCACTAAATCATAAAGCAAGTCAGGGTTTTCCTGAATGGCACGATTACGCTCGGGATGAGCGATTACTGGCGTTAGTCCTTGCTGATAGAGCTGGTAAAAGACCTGCTCGGTAAATCTTGGAACGGATGAGCTTGGCAGCTCAATCAAGATATGACGGTTATGTCCGACAAGAGAAAGCAACTTGCCTTGGGCAAAATCCTCTGCAATGTCGCCGTAAACTCTCACTTCTTGACCCAAAACTAGCTCAATAGGCATTTGCTCGGATTCTACTACTTGTTGCAACTGCTCAAAGGCTCTCAAAATCTCTGATTTGCTTGCTTGATAGCTAGGAGACAAATGCGGAGTTGCTGCCACAACGGTAATGCCTTGCTTAATCGCTTGGTCAAGCATGGCAAGACTTTGCTCAAGTGCAACTGGTCCATCATCAATTCCAGCTAAAATGTGGTTATGTAAATCAATCATACAGTCACCTATCAAGGTTCAATCGGGCAGACTTGAGAAATTCACTCCAGTCCAAACGCCCGTTTCACCATCATCTTCTAGTTATTTCCGTAATAGTATTGGTAAGTCATATCTTTCTGGCTACGTCCGTTGATGACTGCGCCGATAATGTTGTTTTTTGTCTGCTCCAAGAGTTTCTTGGCGTTTGCCAACTGCTCTTTTTCTGTTGAATGACTCTTGGTTACAATCAAGGTGCCATCTACCTGTCTGCCTAAGATTGTCGCGTCCGCTACGGCTAGTACCGGTGGTGTGTCAAAGACAATCATATCAAAGTTCTGACTTGCCTCAGCGATAAAATCTTTCATGGCGTTAGAGCCAAGTAGCTCTGACGGGTTTGGCGGGATTGGTCCTGATGACAGGACAAAAAGATTTTCTTCTACAGTCTTTTGGATTGTTTTCTTAAATTCCTTTTTGCGTGTCAGGATTGTGGTTAATCCTTGTAGGTTTTCTACGCCAAAGATATGATGTCCGCTTGGTTTGCGTAGGTCGCTATCGACGTACAAGGTCTTTTTGCCTTGCTGAGCGAAGGTTACTGCAAGGTTAGCAATGGTTGTTGACTTACCTTCTGCTGGATTTGCTGAAGTGCAGACAATCGTTTTAATCTCCTTATCCACTCCTGAAAACTCAATGTTGGTACGGATAATTCTATATTGCTCTGAGATTGGCGATTTAGGATTGACGCTTGTAATCAAAATATCGCGACTATTTTTTTTCTTTTTCTTTCTATTGAATAGGCCCATTTTTCTACCTTTCTTTCTCCTAGATGTTCTTATCCTTGTCTAAGGATAAGAAAAGAGGTACCTCTTTTCTTATCCTTGTCTAAGGATAAGAAAAGAGGTACCTCTTTGATTTTTATACTGGTTTGTTACTTCTGCCGTTTCTTCTAGCGACCATGTCGTCTGGGTCAATCTCTGGAATAATTCCCAAGACAGGTAAGCCGATAAGATTTTCCACATCATGCTCGCTCTTGATTGTTTTATCCATGTACTCTAATAGAAGACTAAGTCCGATACCTAGCATGATACCTGCTGCAGCGGCGATTACTATATTGAGATTTGGGCGCGGGCTGATTGGGCTTAAGTGTTGAGCCGCCTGCGCTCGTGAGAGGATGCTTACATTATCTACATTCATGATGCTGCCAACTTCATTTGCAAAGACATTTGCCGTTGTATTGGCAATATCTTGCGCGCGAATGGCATCTGCATCTCTTACAGATAAGGTAATAACCTGCGAATCTGAGCGGTTAGATGTACGCATTTTGCCTTGCAGTTGTGTAGGTGTCATGCCTAGACCCATATCGCGAATGACATCTTCTAGGATAACTGGGCTGACAATAATCTCATTAAAGGTATTGAGCAAACGCGGGCTAACTTGTGATTCTGCTACGCCTGACTCGATTGCCGATAGTGATGGACGGACAACCAGCTGGGTAGAAACCTCAAATATCGGAGTTAAAAGGAAAAAGCTAATTGCAGCACCAGCGATTGCACCTAATAGGCCAAGGCTGATAATCAAGCCAATTCGTTTTTTCAAAATCAAAAAAAGCTCCCGTAAATCGATTGTTTCTTCCATTGTTTCTCTCATTATGTACTTCTCCTCTATTAAGCAAGTGTTTATTAATTTATCATGTGTTTCATTAAAATTTAATGAAATGTTTAGCGATATACATATATTAAAACATGACGAGATAAAAATCAATAGCAATAAACTCATTTTTTCGTTATTTTTTTATAATCTTTTTAATAATATCAAATATTATATAGACTTACACTTGATTATACCTTATAATATCAAGGTTCTAAAATGAAAGGTGGGGTTTGTAATTCTCATGAAAAACTTGAAACTATTTCTTAATAGCCGCTTGGGCTTTTATCTTTTTTTAATATTTCTCTTTTGGGCAAAGTCTTTGTTCGCTTATACCAACGATTTTGCTTTGCGGATAAATTCGCTCTTTCAATACTTTATCCTATTTATCAATCCTTTAGCTAGTGGATTTTTCCTACTGGGGATTGGGCTTTATGTTAAAAGCAAAAAGCAGGCTTATGCAACATTCTTTACTATATATATCTTGCTTAGCTTTCTAATTTTCGCAAATGTTCTGTATTATCGAGAGTTTTCGGACTTTTTGACAGTCGATACGGTACTTTCTATGACAGTGGTCTTTGGCGGTTTGGGTACAAGCACGCTGGATATGTTTCGTTGGACCGACCTGCTTTACTGGCTAGATATAATTGTTTTGTTGATTTTGTTTGCTCGTAGAAAGATTATCCGCGAGGAGAAGTTCTTTAAGAAACGAGCTGCAGTGGCGGTTTCTGCCTTTTCCATTGCCCTATTTTTTGGGAATTTAGCTTTAGCCAATATTGATAGACCGCAGCTTTTGAGCCGTACTTTCTCGCATGATTATGTGGTGCGTTATCTGGGTATTCCTGTTTTTCACATTTATAATGGGGTCAAGACACATTCGGCAAATCAGGTACGTGCGCAAGCCTCAGGTTATGATTTGGATAGCGTGATTGAATTTGTCCAGCGTACACATTCTGAGCCTAACGAAGAGTTCTTCGGGATTGCTGAGGGGAGAAATGTGATTTTGCTGCATTTAGAAAGTTACCAGCAGTTCTTGGTGGACTTTCATCTGGAAGACGAAGAGGGCAATCTGCACGAGGTTTCGCCATTCTTGAACAGTATCTTCCATCATGAAGACACGATTTCTTTTGACAATTTCTTTCATCAGACACGCTCAGGGAAGACAGCTGATGCGGAAAATCTGATTGCTAATGGTTTATTCGGGTTGTTGCATGGCCCTTTGTTTGCTCAAATGGGCTCGCGCAATACCTTCCAGTCTGTTCCAAATATCCTATCGCAAATGCAAGGATACACGAGTGCAGTCTTTCATGGGAATGAAGGAAATTTCTGGAACCGAATTGGCACTTACAAGCGGATTGGTTATGATTTCTTCTTTGATATGCGGTATTTTGACGTGACACCTGAGAATTCCTTTATGTTTGGTTTGCATGACAAGTACCTCTTTGAGCAGTCCGTTCAATATCTGGAGCGTCTGCAGCAACCCTTTTATGCGCAGTTTCTCTTGGTTACGCATCACTTCCCTTATGATAAGTTCCGCGACGGCGAGGGCGAGTTTCCGTTAGCCAACACTAGCGACATTAATATCAACGGCTACTTTGCCACTGCCAATTACATGGATAATGCTATTGAGATGTTCTTTGATTATCTCAAGGAAAGCGGACTTTACGATAATTCCATTATTATCCTGTATGGCGACCATTACGGAATTTCCAATATGCGTAATCCTGTCTTGGCTGAGGAAGTCTTGGGCTTGGATATTTCTGAGTGGAATGGCTTTGACAATGCTATGTTGCAGCGAGTGCCTTATATGATTCACATTCCCGGTGCTAACAAGGGACGAAGACTATCGACCTTTGGTGGTCAAGTGGATATGGCACCAACACTTCTGCACTTGTTAGGTATTAATTCTTCGCCTTTCCTGATGGTTGGGCAAGACCTATTGACTGATACACATCCTAATCTAGCTGTTTTTAGAAATGGCACGATTGTCAGCCCTCGTTTTACGACTATCGGAACGACAGACGTGTATTGGACGGAAACTGGCGAGCGAGTGGAGGAATTCACGCCTGAAATGGAAAGCGAGATTGCAGTTATCCGTCAGTTTGCCCGTGAACAGCTAGCAGCTAGTGATGAAGTAAATCATGGCGACCTCTTGCGTTTTTATGAAGGCAGTGGACTTGAGCCGATTAGTCCAGATATGTTCAACTTCAATGATGGCTTGGAGCGTATGAAATCCATCGAAGAAGAATTAGGCAAGCGCTCGACTTCGCTCTTTAGCCAAAGAGGCGGCGTGAGCAGTGTGGATTTGTTTACTAGAGAATAAATGAAGAATACTCGATTTTCCTATTAAGGAAGTCGAGTATTTTTTCTTATTTCATTTAACTAGATGAATGAGAAAAATTTTTACTCATCATTTTCTTAAAAAAAGCGATAATAAAGCCTTTTTTGGTAGTAATTTTGAAATATGTGAAAAAAAATGAAGAAAACTCTTTCTCAAAATGAAAAATGGTGCTATTATATAAACATGTATGAGAAGTTCTAATTGTTTTCTCATATAAATAATTAAGAAAGGAAGTCCTATGAAGAAGAAAATTACTTTTATCATCATGACCTTGGTTCTTGCTTTTTCTACTGGTGTTGCTCCTGCCTCTGCAGCGATGAACGCTTATCAGCAACGTGCTATCGAGCGCTTGCAAGCTGAAACACCGGCAAGTGCTGCGCATGTCTCTCAGTTATCTACTTACTTCTTGAGTAATCCAGGACAAACTCGCGAGCAAGTTGAGGGTATCTTGAATACTTTGCAAGCAGTATATAACTTCTTGGGTGCAAGCACTGTTGCAGGAATTAGCGACCCAGTTGCCTTAGCGCGTGAGCTACAATTACGCGGTGGTGCAGGTGTTCAATTCTTGAGCCAATTGTTAAACGAAATGGGTTGGACAATCGCTCTTGATGGAACAATTCGTGACCGTAACGGCTCAATCTTGTTCCGTCCAGATGCAGGAGATATTCCGATGACTGGCACTCCAGCACCGGGCAACCAAGCTCCGGGTGAATTACCAACTACAGGAACTGCTCAACAAGGAGCATCTCCTACGGTAACTCTACCAAACACAGGCAACAACTTTACATCTACCTATGTAGCACTTGCATCTGTTGCATTGCTCACTGGTATTGCCCTCTTCTTTGCGACAAAGAAGAAAGCGTATGAGGCGATTTAAACGGATAATTTCTTATCTGTTGGTCTCTGTCTCATTTTTAGCAATCGGATATGGGCTGCTATTTTTTGCAGCCCGACCTATTATTCAGTTTGTAGGTGGTGCTGTTCAGTTATTCTTACTGGAAGATACGCCCGTTTTTGCAGCTGAGACTAGAAATTTGCTAGATGGCGCAACAATTCATGAAGAAGAAATCATTTATGCAAGCGATATTGAGCTACCAGTTTATGGAGAGCAATTCGCCCAAGTGAAAAGTGATGTCGGCATTGACCAGCCAGTATTTTTCGGCGACAACGACGAGATTTTACTACGCGGTGCAGGACATTCCATTATCTCAAGTTTCCCCGGTTTTTATGGGACAGTTCTGATTGGTGCTCACGTATTTCCTGAGTTTCACCGCCTGAATGTACTTGAACTTGGCGATACATTTACCATTACCACGCATTATGGAGAGTTTGTCTATCGAGTGCTGGAAAAGAAAGTCATTTACCGAAGCGACCCTTTCATTACGGAAACCCTTCGTCAAGATGAGCAACGTCTTGCTTTTCTTTATACTTGCTGGCCTTTTGACCAGTTTGGCTTCCCACTTGAAAGACTTGTAGTTATCGGTGAGCAAATCTCAGGACCTGCAGTGTTCTGGAACGAGGAGGATAGAAACAATCATGCTAACTAAGAAATTAAGCCCAAGAAAACTCTCAAGACTTTTCTTGTGTTTCCTATCCTCTGTTTTACTTTTGACTTTTTCGGTACTTTTGGTGCTAAGATTAACTATCTTTTCGCCAAACTACTTGATTAACCAAATAGATGAAACCAATTTTTCACAAAGCTTGGCAGATGAAACCAATGGCATGATTACCCAACAGCTACGCGGATACAATATCCCACCAGACTTAATCAGTGGGCTTGTGACACCAGCAACCATTCAAAGCGAGCTAAGCCACACGATTGAAAATGCTTATGACAATCAAGAACATATCAGCATCAACAGCCAAAGCGTTGGAAATGACTTGGTTGAACGATTGAATACATACTTGGCACACAATCCAAATATGAATGCAGATGAGGGAGTAGTAGAAACAGCTGGCAGTATTGCTAGTGATATTTACACCCGCATGACTTCAATGTCATTTATCCGAACTGGCGTTTCCATGCTCTTAGAATTTGAAAATATGGTCTTTATCGCTATGATTGCCACAGGTATCTTGTGGTTGCTCTTGTCTATCATTACCTTCTTATTACTAAGAAAGTATTTCCACCGCCTGCTGCGCTATATAGCTTATGCCAGCCTAGGCTCAGGATTGATGACAATTATTGCTCCAGCCTATCTCTTATCACTGGGTCTGGTTGAAAGAGCCAACACACAATCTCAAGCAATTCATAATTTATTAACCAGTTATATCAACAACATTCTCTATACCTTCCTAACAATCGGCGGAATATTCGTCCTTGTCGGACTGCTACTAGCAGTTGTCAGCGAACTTCTATCCAAGAAAATCCGTCAGCAAATCAAGACGCAAAAGGAAGAGGAAGAAACTTATAACTATGGAAGTTATCTTAAGAAGATGAATTAAAAAAGACAAGTTTAGGCTTGTCTTTTTGCTTGAGTAAAATTAAGAGAAACAATCAGTCATTGTCAAATAAGTGTAGATTTCCAATGTAAACAAAAAGACCAGAACATATTCATCTGGTCTTTCGTGCATATAAAAATCGGGAAGACAGGATTCGAACCTGCGACCCCTTGGTCCCAAACCAAGTGCTCTACCAAGCTGAGCTACTTCCCGATAAATAAAAAAGGAACAACGTTTCACTAACGTTCAACCTTGTACTGTTCAACTAGCGAACCTGTGCTACGCACAGAACCGAAGTTTCACAGCAAATGCACCCTAGAGGAGTCGAACCTCTAACCGCCTGATTCGTAGTCAGGTACTCTATCCAATTGAGCTAAGGGTGCAGATATCTGATACATTTCGTCTTATTATAGCATTAAGTTTAACTTTGATATAAGAAAAACTTATGCCGAGGGCCGGAATCGAACCGGCACGGTGATCACTCACCGCAGGATTTTAAGTCCTGTGCGTCTGCCAGTTCCGCCACCCCGGCTAATAAAACAAAAAAGCGGAAAACGGGGTTCGAACCCGCGACCCCCACCTTGGCAAGGTGGTGCTCTACCACTGAGCTATTTCCGCAAAAGAAAATACAATATAAAACTAGATGAAACTAGCTATGCCGGCTAAAGGACTTGAACCCTCGACCCTCTGATTACAAATCAGATGCTCTACCAACTGAGCTAAGCCGGCGAAAAATGAGTTGTACAGGGCTCGAACCTGTGACCCTCTGATTAAAAGTCAGATGCTCTACCAACTGAGCTAACAACTCATAAAAGGTGTTTGTCAAGTCGTTTAGCGCCGTAGAAAAATAAGAAATCATAGGTTCTGTGCAAAGCACAGGTTCTAGGATTTTGTTTTTTCCTAGGGGCTGACTTGTAAAAACCCGTTAAAATGGAGGTTGACGGGATCGAACCGCCGACCCTCTGCTTGTAAGGCAGATGCTCTCCCAGCTGAGCTAAACCTCCATACAAAATCGCTTGGCAGCTTCCTAGTCTCACAGGGGGCAACCCCCAACTACATTCGGCGTAACATCGCTTAACTTCTGTGTTCGGCATGGGAACAGGTGTATCCGATGTGCTATCGCCACCAAACTATTTTGTGGTGTTGAATGCTTGCACACTCAAAACTGGAAGAAAAATCAACTGATGGTTCAAACAAACTTTGAATATCTTTTACTCATTCATATCTTTTAGGATAAGTCCTCGAGCGATTAGTATTGGTCCGCTCCGAACATCACTGCTCTTCCACTTCCAACCTATCTACCTGATCATCTCTCAGGGCTCTTACTTTCTTAAAGAAATGGGAAATCTCATC
>Ga0268261_10000032_pt1 | contig 95807 bp, 87 predicted proteins | sample TergutNc150P1_FD_190353 | JGI IMG/M metagenome (GOLD analysis project Ga0268261, IMG submission 190353) | Nasutitermes corniger P1 segment gut microbial community from laboratory colony in Florida, USA - Nc150 P1 (SPAdes) (version 2) | ecosystem: Host-associated > Arthropoda: Insects >... | reverse complement strand
TGACCAATCATTTGGAGTGGAAACAGTTGCTAAGCGATTGGGCCAGGACAAACCCAACGCGATGGGCAGTTTCATGTCCGGCGGGGAAGCTTGCGCGATAGAGGCACCATCGTGAAACTCCACCATCGAATGAATTACCGACTGCGGGTGCACCACCACAGTAATGTTTTCAGGCACGACATCGAACAGTAAGTGCGCTTCAATCAACTCCAAGCCCTTGTTGACTAAGGTGGCGGAATTGATGGTGACCACTGGCCCCATCGCCCAGGTGGGGTGTTTTAAGGCTTGGGCAGCGGTGATGTTTTCTAGCTCGCTGCGTTGTTTGCCCCGGAATGGGCCGCCGCTGGCAGTTAGAATCAGACGTTTGACCTCATCGTGCCTGCCAGCACGCAACGATTGCGCGATGGCGGAGTGTTCCGAATCTACCGGCACAATTTGGTCCGGGCGTTGCAGTGCCCTTTTGACTAGCGCGCCCCCGGCCACTAAAGACTCTTTGTTGGCCAGCGCCAAAGTTGAACCTGAATTGAGTGCAGCCAGCGTGGGCCGTAGCCCGATGGAGCCGGTGATGCCGTTTAACACTACATCGGCGCCCGCTGCTGCTAGCTCGATCGCGCCTTCAATACCTGCGGTAGGTCTTACGTTGAACTCACGCGCCTGGGCTTTCAGTAGCGCTGGGTTGCTGCCACCTGCCGCTAAACCAATAACCTCAAAATCGCCCGGATGCTCCCGGATCACCTCCAGCGCCTGGGCCCCAATCGACCCTGTGGAGCCTAAAATTGCTACCGTTTTCATGTATCCCGTGGTATCGACAAGCTCAACCGACGGAGCTATTCGACGCCGAGCAGGACTTCTACGGCGCGGGCTAAGAAGGCATCAACGGGACCTTCGGCGTAGCCCTTGGTGCCGTTGACAGTTTTGAAGGTGGTGCCCCGGATTTCGGCAGCGCTGAGGGTTTCTTGCTGATCGAAGTAGCGGGTCAAGCGGTCGCATAACGCGTCAACTTCGGCAACATCGTATCCAGGGGCACCCCGGTCAGCGCGGGCGAAACGTTGCAGATGAGGCCGCGAAAGGCGCGGGTAAAGCGTGCGGGCGCGGTTGGCCAACGCCGCCATCCAGGCATCGGGGCCGTAGCGGTGTATGTATTCGGCCCGATGGCGAGCCACGGAGGCTGAGGCTAAGCGGTCCAAAGCAGCGTCGACCTCGTGGGTGTCATAGCCACCGCGCACTAGTTCAAACGAAACCGCCTGCACATCATCGGCACCAAAATGCTCAGCCGAAATGTTCTCATAAACTGCGCGCGCTTGATGGAAGTACTGATCAACCTCTTGCCGGTTATAACCGGTGCGCGTGATCGGTACCTTCTTAAACAGTTCATGCTCGGCCACGATGCCAAATTAGCACAAAGCACTGACAATCAAATGAAACGTGGCTGGCAAATTCGCGCACAGTTGGGGTCAGATGCAAGGCGCGGGTGAGGGCCGCCTACGAAAACGTAGGCAACCGAACCCAGCAACGCTGCATATTGCCCTAAATGTGCGTTAATTTTTTAAGTCGGGTTCGTCGGCGGCGAGCTGTCCGCAGGCGCCGTCAATTTCGGAACCACGGGTGTCACGGATAGTGGTGGGGATACCAGCGCCGCGTAGGCGCTCTACGAATTCGGTTTCTACCGCTTTATCCGAGGCGGTCCAGATAGAGCCGGGCGTTGGGTTGAGCGGGATGGGGTTGATGTGAACCCAGCCGCGCCCGCGTTGATTGAGCTTCTTGGCTAACAAATCTGCGCGCCAGGCTTGGTCGTTCATGTCTTTGATGAGGGCGTATTCGATGGAAACGCGCCGGCCCGTGGCATCGAAGTACGCTTTGGCGGCATCGAGGGTTTTGGCCACCCCGTAGCGGCTGTTGATGGGCACCAGCTCATCGCGCAGATCATCATCGGGCGCGTGCAAACTTAAGGCCAATTTGGCGGGGATACCCTCATTTGTAAAGCGTTCGATGGCGGGCACTAGGCCCACAGTCGAAACGGTGAGGTGGCGGGCGCTGAGGCCGAAGCCGTCAGGATTAGGCGCGATTAGGGTGCGGATGGCTTTGAGCAGGGCGTTGTAGTTGGCCAGGCCTTCACCCATGCCCATAAATACGATGTTGTTCAGGCGCGTGGGGCCGCCGGGAATTTCACCAGCCGCTAGGGACACCATCGCGCGGCGCACTTGCTCCAGCATTTCGCCCGAGCTGAGGTTGCGGGTTAGGCCCATTTGGCCGGTGGCGCAGAACGGACACGCCATACCGCAACCTACTTGGCTGGAAATGCACAGCGTGGTGCGGGTGGGGTAACGCATCAGTACTGACTCGATTTTGCAACCATCGTGCAGTTTCCACAGGGTTTTCACCGTGGTGCCCTTATCGGCGGTTAGCACCTTGATCGGGTCAAGTAAATGCGGGAAAAGTTGCTGTTGCAGGTTTTCGCGCGCGGCGGCGGGTACGTCAGTCCAATCTGCTGGGTCAGCGGTAAGGCGCGAGAAGTAGTGAGTTTCTAGTTGCCCGGCGCGGTATTTCGGCTCGCCCATATCAGTCACGATGCTGCGGCGATCCTCGGGGCTTAAGTCCGCAAAGTGAGTTGGCGCCTTGCCGCGTTTGGGCGCTTGAATCTTTAGCGGAACCGGGGCACTCTCATCGCCGGGGCGTACTTGGCGGGGTTTTGAATTTTCGGCCATTTTTACCCTTAATAGGCGACGGGATAGTGGAATTGATTGGCGATGGAGAGAATTAAGAATATAAATGGGGCGGCGAATATGGCGGAATCGATGCGGTCAAGTACGCCGCCATGGCCGGGCAAAATGGAACCCATATCTTTAATACCTAAGTCGCGTTTGATTAGGGACTCTGATAAATCGCCGATGGTGGAAACGACGGCGCCAACTAAACCTAATAGCAAACCGAGCCCGATGGCGGAGCCGAAAATGCTTAACCAAACTGCTCCAGGGTATGCGGGGTTAGCTGCTAAGGATAAATTAGGCGTGAATGGTAAACCTAAAACCCAATGCGAACCTAATATTCCCACTAAACAAGTCAGCAATACTGAGCCAGCAAAGCCTTCCCAACTCTTCTTTGGGCTAACCGAAGGCGCCATCGGATGTTTGCCTAAAAATATGCCAGCGAAATAACCGCCGGTATCGTTTGCTACACAAAGTAGAATCAACAATGCGACCCGCCAATAAGGGGCGTGTTGATGCTGCCCCATGATCAGAATCACAAACCCAGCCATAAAAGGTAGGTAAGTGGCAGCCAGAATTGAAGCCATGATGTTAGTGCGGGATACCGGTGCCCGTTCAAAGCCAGCGAGGCCAAAATGCCAAATCACAATGGCTAACAGGGTCAATATAAAAGTAGTTAATAATGCACTGATACCACCTAAAAAGGCGCCAACAATCATCGCTGAGGTACCAGCTAACAACGGCCAAATAGCGATTTGCAAATTAGCATGTTCAAAAGCGGCTTTTAGCTCCCACATCCCAGCACTAATCGCGATGGCAACAAACACCACAAAAGGTTCAGGCCTAAATGCCAAGGTCAAAGCCAACAAAGCTAGGAGGCCAAACGCTACGCCGACGGCAGCGGGTAAGTTACGCCCGGTGCGGGATTTTTTGGGGGGTTCTGGTTCGGCGGGTTTCAGGTTTTCCGTGGTTTCGAGGGCAGCATCAGTTACTGGTTGTACCTCATCATCAATCTCAATGACTGCTACCGGTTCAACCAGTTCAACTGATTCAACTACCTCATCCATTGGAAAACCTAAACCTCTAGCAGTTCTGCTTCTTTGGTGGTTAGCAGGTGGTCAATTAAATCCACATGCTTTTTGGTCAGGATTTCAAGCTCATCTTGAGCGCCGTGGCCCTCATCTTCCCCGATCTCTTTATCCTTAACCGCTTTATCAATTGCATCTTTAGCCTTACGGCGGATATTCCGGATGGTAACGCGGGCGTCTTCTGCTTTACCTTTAGCAAGTTTCACATAATCTTTGCGGCGTTCTTCGGTTAAGGCTGGCAATATGCAACGGATTTGTACGCCATCGTTAGAGGGGTTTACGCCTAAGTCAGAATTGCGAATTGCCTTTTCGATGGCCGCCATTGAACTCTTATCAAAAGGCGAAATCAAAACCGTGCGGGCCTCGGGGATGTTAAAGGATGCTAGTTGTTGCAACGGAGTTTGGGCGCCGTAATAATCCACCATCAGCTTGGCAAACATGCCAGAATTAGCCCGGCCCGTGCGGATGCCAGCAAAATCTTCTTTAGCTACCTCTATAGTTTTATCCATCTTATCTTCAGCCTCGAACATGGCCTCATCAATAATGTCACTCATTTGTTTCCTTTTCCCTTTATGCTTATGTTAGCCGTGGTTTCGAAACGTTGCTATGCAACCCTCAACCGACGGCTGTTAATCTCTAGTGACGATAGTGCCAATGGGATCGCCTAGCAGCGCGCGAGTCACGTTGCCTGGTTCTTCTAGGCCAAACACCCGCATGGGCATATTGTTGTCGCGGCTCATCGCCATGGCAGTCGCATCCATCACGGCTAGGTTGTTGCGCAGTGCTTCATCGAACGTGAGCTTCTGATAAAGCGTGGCAGTTGGGTCTTTGCGAGGGTCGCCAGAATAGACACCATCTACCCCGTTTTTACCCATCAGAACTTCTTCGCAATGGATTTCGAGGGCACGTTGCACTGACACAGTGTCGGTGCTGAAATAGGGCATGCCAGCCCCAGCCCCAAAAACCACTACCCGGCCTTTTTGCAGGTGCCTAATGGCCCGTAGCGGCACATACGGCTCGGCCACTTGCCCCATAGCAATGGCGGTTTGTACGCGAGTTGCCACCCCGGCTTGCTCCAAAAAGTCTTGGAGGGACAGGCAGTTCATTACTGTACCCAACATGCCCATGTAGTCAGCGCGGCTGCGATCCATGCCAGCTTCAGAAAGGGAAGCGCCCCTAAAGTAGTTGCCACCACCAACCACGATGGCCACTTGGACCCCTTCTTTGACGGCTGCCGCGATTTCAGCGGCGATGCGGCGCACTACAAAAGGATCCACACCTACGCTGCCTCCACCAAAAGCCTCACCCGAGAGCTTAAGCAAAACGCGGCGTTCATCCGGTTTCTGCGTAGTGGCGGCATCGGGCCGGGTGGGCGAGGCGTCAGGAGTGGATGGCGGGGCGGCGGCATCATCGGGCATAGGTAAAACCTATCAGAAAATACAAATGCCCGGCTCCCTTAATCGGAGAGCCGGGCAAATTGTTTACAAGTAAGTTAATCGCGTTTGTTTGTGCTCAGTTGCAACACTTAATCGTGTGCGGTTGAGCTGAGTCGCAAGGCGGAACGTAGCGGAGTGGGCATATGGCCCATGAGCGCAGTGACAACGCCGCGAATCAGTGCAAACGCACCGATTAAGCGCCAACTTTAACGCGGGCGAAGTCTAGAACGTTGCCGCCGGTGGCGGCAACGTGCTTAGCCACGGTGGTCTTGGAATCTTGAGCCAAAGCTTGCTCTTCTAGAACGTTCTCTTTGTAGAAACCGTTCATGCGGCCTTCCACGAACTTCGGCAAGGCAGCCTCAGGCTTGCCCTCTTCCAAAGTCTGCGCGCAGAAAACTTCAGTCTCGTGAGCCACTACGTCTGCCGGAACATCGGCGCGGGTGCGCCACTGCGGGTCAGCGAAAGCGATGTGCTGAGCTACCGACTTGGCAACCGGAGCGGCGGCCTCATCGGGCATACCTCAAACGTACCCTATGCCTAGGACAGCGCAAAACTTAGGTTCCAGCCTAATTCTCATAACCAGCCTTTTTTGATTGCCCGGTATGCGGCTTCAAACGGCGTCCTGGCATCGAGTTCCACCATTAATACCTTGAGCCTTCGTCTAATAGTGCTTTCGTCGACATCTAAGCTTTTTGCGATCACTGCATACCTATTACCTACCGCAAGCAGTTCTAACATAGCAAGATCAGAATCAGACAACTCATGGCGCGCAGTAGCAATTCGGTTCCCCCATACGACCGCTTGGGACCAAATTGAGTCAAACAAAGCTTGAAAGGCCTCAACCGCACCCAATTCATGATATATCGATATCCCAGCCCTTACATCATCCGGATCGCTTTGCAAAATAGCTGTTCTCCTGTCAGAAATGATCATCCGGCATGGAAGCTGCGGAACAGTGCGGACTTCGGCGCCGCGTTCATTCAGCCACCGAACATGTTCAAAAGCAATTCTGTCTTTCCGAACTCCAGTCTCCCATATCGACCGCGAAATGATGCTTCGTTCGAGCATTTGAGAATCCATCTGTCGAATAGCATCCATATTGCGGAAATCTATTGGACTACCAGGCACCAGTGTGGCTATTGAATTGCTAGTATTAGCACAAACTTCTTGAATAGCGGAAACCAACGTGCTGTCATATGCATATCTATCGATTGACTGTCCGTTGGATAGCAAAATGAGTCCGCCTTTCTTTTCCCACCACCTAGTGGCACAAACTGTTCAAATTCTTGGCCGTTTTCATTTCGTCGAATTGGGTGAAGTTAACCGTTTATTGCCGGGAGGATTGGCCCGAAACCTTCCGAGCGTTTCCGCTTATTCAGCGATATCCAGTTTGAAAAAACCCCTATATGTCCCGAAAATCGTAATCGCCTACATTCGGGATTATCCGGAAATAGGCACGTAGGCCAATCTCAACGAGGCGAAAGGACCCTCATGTTTGCCCCATCATCCACCAACAGCTCATTCCTCCCACTCCCCATCGAAATTGATCCTACCACCGGTATGTGGCCGTTGCCCCAGTAAGAGCACATACCTTATAGAACTTGAAAGCGAACAAAATGAAAACTGGAAAACTTAAAATCTCAACCCTGACAAGTGCAGTAATTATCGGATTGCTTCCGCTCACTGCTAACGCCGCCTTCGCTACGACACCTTCTGAATCTGAAACTCCGATTACTGTTGTCGAATTCGGATACGGCGCACGTCTGGAAATGTTCAGCACTATTCCCGATTCGATCAGAAACGAATTGGACTATACTCCCATCGGTATCTCGTCAAGAGCGACTCGCCAATGGCAAGATTCGATAGGAAACTGTCTTGCTTCCGGTTCTTGGAATGGGAATGTAACCCCGAATGTAGCCGTCGTTTCTCATGGTGGAGGCTGTAGCCAAATAATGTTAAGCGGATCGGCCCGAGCTAGCGCGTCGGCGCCAAGTTTCCGATTCACACCCGAATGGCACAACACCTCACAAGTGCAGGCTGTTCGCGCTACTATTTGGCGAATTTGGGACGTAGATTTCGATCTTCGCCCGTAGTAATATGAAAGCGACTCAACTATTACAGGTTACCGTTGCATCCCTTACGCTATTTTCGTTGATGGGGTGCACTTCGTTGCGAACTGACACAGGTGCGTACGCAGAGCAAGCGGAGATCTCAATGATACCAAGTTTCGAAGGCGAGCCACTTGACCCTCGATTCAATATTGGGTCCAGAAATCTTGCGGAAATGTGCCAGGAATTCCGAGTCCCCCGAAATTCTAACCCGGAAACCGCAAGGTGGACTTGTTTCCAAATGGATCATGTTGGGGTAACACACAGGATGGAACAGAATTTAATTCCAGGTTCGTTATGGGTAACTGCGGCTTGCTATCCTGGTATGACTTTCGAACTCGCGATATTTCAAAATGGTCGCGGCGTTGGATGGCCTCCAGGGGCTGCGATTGACGGTATCGCTCACAACACAGAGATCAACTGCACTGGTAGTCCAAATGCATCCCGAACATTTTTAGGGAGGATCAGTACCCCAATCCAAGCAACAATCCAGATGCAATTTACAGATCAAACAATCACGGAAACAAATCCCGCAGCGGTGTCAATCTGGTTCGAAATCGAAACTACTAGTAAATTTGAGTAATTGCATAATAAGTGAGGCCCGGCTTTTCGAGACTGGAATTCGAGCTTCACCGCAGAAAAAACCCGGCCAATTTATTGGCCGGGTTTCCTCTTTGTTCCGGGAAGGCTAAGTTGTTTAACCGCGCTACAATATTCTTGATACAGCCAGCGAGATCGCTGGGATGGGTTAACTACCGACGCGGATGCGGGCGAAGTCTAGAACATTGCCCCCGGTGGTGGCAACGTGCTTGGCCACGGTGGTCTTGGAATCTTGAGCCAGAGCTTGTTCTTCCAGAACGTTCTCTTTGTAGAACCCGTTCATGCGGCCTTCCACGATCTTCGGCAAGGCCGCCTCAGGCTTGCCCTCTTCCAAAGTCTGAGCGCGGAAAACTTCAGTCTCGTGAGCCACTACATCTGCCGGAACATCGGCGCGGGTGCGCCACTGCGGGTCAGCGAAAGCGATGTGCTGAGCTACCGACTTGGCAACCGGAGCGGCGGCCTCATCGTGCACAACTACAACGCCCAGCGAGGCAGGCAGGTCGGGTGAAGTTTTGTGCATGTAGGTGGTAATGGCAGGGCCGGTCAAGCGCTGTACCTTACCCAGCACTACGCGCTCGCCCAGAATGCCCGAGGCGTCTACGATTGCTTCAGCCACAGTACCGTTGCCTAACTTGGCGTTGCCAGCGGCCTCAACCGAGTCAGCACCGGCCTCAGCTACGGCATCCAGTACCTCTTCGGCCAGGGCCATGAACCGAGCATTCTTGACCACAAAGTCAGTTTCAGCGTTCAGTTCAATAACGGTAGCTACTTGCGAGCCGGTCAAATCTTTAACCTTGATCGCTACCAGACCTTCGGTTGCCACGTTACCTTCGCGCTTGGCTGCTTTAGCCAAACCGCGGGTGCGGATAATGTCAATCGCGGCATCCATGTTGCCGTCAGCTTCTTCCAGAGCCTTCTTGACATCGGTTAGGCCAGCACCGGTGCGCTCGCGCAAAGCTTTGACGTCGGCCATGTTTACTTTTGCCATGTTTATTGCTTCCTTTTTCCTGTAGGTCTCTGGCTTACTTAGCGCTACCAGCGACGATGTCGCCAATGGGCTCGGTTAATACCGCTTCTTCATTGAGAATAACGGGGGCGTCAGCCGGGTTTTCGGTTACGTCGGTCACGCCCGCGGTCAACGGGGTAGCAACGGCCTCAACGGGAGCAGCAGCGGCGGCGGCAACGTGAGCAGCCGGAACGCCAGCAGCTTCAGCGCCAGCCAGCAGTTCTTGTTCCCACTCGGCCAGCGGCTGAGCTTCTTCCATGTTGGCGGCAACGCGACCGGAGTGGCGCTCAATCATGCCCTGAGCTACCGCATCGGCCACCACGCGGGTCAGCAGAGTGATGGAGCGGATGGCATCATCGTTACCGGGGATGGGCCAATCCACATCGCTCGGGTCGCAGTTGGTGTCCAGGATGGCCACCACGGGGATGCCGAGCTTCTTGGCTTCGTCAACGGCCAGGTGTTCTTTGTTGGTGTCAACAATCCACACGGCAGACGGGGTCTTAGCCATATCGCGGATGCCGCCCAGGGTACGGCTGAGCTTGTCGCGCTCGCGGCGTTGCATCAACAGTTCTTTTTTGGTGAAACCGGAGCCAGCAACATCGTCGAAGTCAACTTCTTCAAGCTCTTTGAGGCGCTGGACGCGCTTGGCTACGGTGCCGAAGTTGGTGAGCATACCGCCCAACCAACGGTAGTTTACGTACGGCATACCTACGCGGCTAGCTTGCTCGGCAATCGGCTCTTGAGCTTGCTTTTTGGTGCCTACAAACAAGATGGTGCCGCCGTGAGCTACGGTTTCGCGCACAAACTCAAAGGCGCGGTCAATGTAGGTCAGGGTTTGTTGCAGGTCGATGATGTAAATGCCGTTGCGGTCAGTTAAAATGAACCGCTTCATCTTGGGGTTCCAACGGCGGGTCTGGTGGCCAAAGTGTACACCGGAATCCAGCAGTTGGCGCATGGTTACTACAGCCATGAGCTTCTTTCTGTTTAGGTTAGTTGATAGGCGCAGGTTTGCGCTATCCCTGGTGACGCGGCCTTAGGGCGCCCATTTTCGCATTCACGATGGTGGGACCTTTGCGTTTAAGGCGGGTTGTTCTGTTGACTAGCATCGTCGGAAGAGGAGCCGCCGAGCGGCGTCTGAAAAACCACGATGCGACAGCAGATGCGTCACGCGAAGTCAATCTGGTTTACGCCCCGTGGCCATTTCTGGTTTTGGGGTTTTGGCCAAATTGCTGTGAATTAGCTTACCCGATGTTGTACACAGGGCCAACCTGGCCGTTAGTTATGCACAGGCAACTGGCACGATGCTGGCGGGTGCTCGGGTTTTAAGCCAAGTTGTGCTTATGAAACTTCTAACTTTTAAACGTTTGGGTGCCATCATCGTCCCATTAATCTCCGTTGTTAGCCTGCCTGCATCGGCTGCCGCAACTTCCTTTCCAGCTTATGTATTCGAAACACCGCCACTTTCGCCATCGTCCGCCACAGCATCGTCCCAGCTGGGCCGGGAGATAATCGGCGGCTTTGAAGTGGCGAACATAGACCGAGGTTACGTTTTCCCGGTCGGCTACCTCGGCGCGGTGCTGGATTTCTTTAGTCCCGTGCCCCCTGACGCGCCTTATGGCGCTCGCGGCGGGTATCACAGTGGCATAAATTTGGCGGCGTCCCTGCTTGACCCGGTCGGTGCGCCTGGCCCTGGAGTGGTGACTTTTGTCGGCTCCGTGTTTGGCAACCCCACGGTTTCTGTTCTGCACCCTGACGGGTTAACTTCTTCTTTGCAGCCCGTTTCGGCATCAGTTTTGGTGGGCGATGCGGTAGCGGCGGGCAGCACCATCGGACTGTTAGAAAATTGGCGCGCGTATGAAAACCGAGACAGTTCCCATTGCCCAGGTTCGTTTTGTTTGTATTGGGGCGTGCGGCGTTCCGAACACAACTACGTTGACCCGCTATGGTTGTTGGGCTTGGCCGCGCCCATTGTGCTGCTACCAAACTGAGTTGACAACGCACGGCTTCAGCATCGTGCTGAAATCCCATTTTTAGGTAAGCGACTCACGTGCGTCGGCGCGGCGTTGCAAGGTTTTGGGCGGATGGGTTGGTACTTTTTCTAAGTCACTCGGCTGGTTGCCCCAGCCGATCCCCTAGACGAAGGAGTTCACTATGGCTCAAGCAAATACCTATCACGTAGCCCCCCACGGCGACAAGTGGGAAGTTAAGCACGCTGATGCTCAGCACGCTACCTCCCTGCACGATACGCAGAAAGAGGCTATTGCGGTGGCACACGAGCACCTGCACAACCAAGGCGGTGGCGAGTTGGTAATCCACGGCACCGATGGTCACATTCGCGAGAAGACCACCGTGGCTCCGGGCAACGACCCCCGCAGTTCCAAGGGTTAAACCTTACCGCTTAAAAGCCGGTTGCATCTCTTTGTTTTCAGCGAGATGTGACCGGCTTTTTGCTTGCACTTGTTCCAGCGTGCATCTTAACGAGGCTCTCTATTTTTGTAAGGGTTATTCGCGCACAACTAAATTTGTGTAGGACTTATTATCGTTTTGTGGGGTTATTCGCGCATAAGTCATACATAAGTTTCAGCGGCTGAGGTAGCTCGCCGGTTGGAGCGGAGCCAAAGAGCAGCGATGGTGGTTTCGATTAGGGCAAACGCGGTATAGATGTTGGTGATAGGGTTGGGGCCAAAAAGGTAGAAGAGTTGTAGCGCTAACCAGGCCAATAAGATGAGGCCAGCAGTTAAGGCAATTACGGGGCCAGCGAGATGGCGTTTGTGGATTAGCCATGCGGCAATGAGGTGGGGCAGCCCGATGGCGCACAACAAGGCCAGGCCCGGCAGCGCGTAACTGGTACCGATCAGGTGACCCAGCGGTAAACGGCGCAATGGCACCAACATCGGCTCGCCGAACCACGCAGGCATCAGCCACATCATCAACGCCCCAGCAACCGCGCCGAGGCCAATAAATATGGTCCAGAATAAACTCCACTTGGCTAACTTTGGCAGTTTTTGCATATGTGCGAACTCCGGTTCATAAAGGTGATACGTACGATGGGGCGGCCGCAGCGCGGACAAGGTTCATTTTCCCGACCGTAAACATTTAGGTTATCGGAATTGGTGCCCGATTCTCCATTGACATTAACATACAAAGCATCAAAAGAAGTTCCGCCCGCAGTCAATGACTTAGCAGTAATTTCTTGGCAGGCTTTTATTAGCTTATTGATCTGCCTGGTTGATAACGATACCGCAGTAGTTTGCGGGTGAATTTTGGCTTGCCATAATGCCTCATCGGCATAGATATTTCCGATACCGCTCAATACCGTTTGGTCTAATAACACCCGTTTGATTTCGGTGTTTTTAGTTATGATGTTGGCGGTTACGGATTTGGTGTTTAGGTTTGGGTCTAGCACATCGCGCGCAATGTGGGCCGCAGGCTTGGGGATAGTGGGCGCGGGTGAGCCTTCTCCCCCGGCTTTACCATCGGGCGTGGACACTAGATCAACAATGGCTAAATGCCCAAACGTGCGTTGGTCTATGAAATCTAAGCCTGTGGCTGCACCATCGGGCAGTTGTAAATTGAACCGAACCCTTAAGTGTGGGTGTGGTTCCGGCTCAATTTCCCAATAAAGCAATTGGCCTGACATGCCCAGGTGTACTAGCAACGCTGCCGGGACCGGGGTTTCGACCGTCGCGCCGACAGGCGCTGGCTCAACCGCCGGTTGTAATGGGAGCCAGAGGAATTTTCCGCGCCTTACTGCTGCAGTTATGGTTTGGTCGGCGGCATCGTCAGAAAAGGTATCTAAACCGCCATCGTGCATCCTTACGGAGCGATCGCGGAATACTTCGCCTTTAAGTACCCGCGCACCAATTAGGGGTAATAAGCCGCGCCGAATGGTTTCTACTTCGGGTAATTCTGGCACAAATACGCTTTCAGTCATTCTGCGCGAAACGTTGTATGGTCGCAGAATCCTTAGGAGTTTCGAGTTGATTGAGAATTTGGATGGCGGCGGCTTTTTCGGCGTGCTTTTTGGCAGTGCCTTCACCTTTGCCAGTAATGCCATTGATATTTACGGTCGCAGTAAAACGCAAAGCGTGGGCCGGGCCAACTGAACTAACTTGGTATTCTGGTGCGGGCAGACCTTGGGAATTGCAATATTCAATTAGCGCAGTTTTGGGGTCTACCGACGATGTCGGTTCTGCGGCTTTTGAAATCCGATCCCCAATTAACCGCCGGACAAATACCCCGGCTAATTCCGAACCGTGATTAATATAGGTAGCCCCAATTAAGGCTTCAACAGTGTCAGATAAAATCGAATCTTTATCGCGACCACCGTGATCGCGTTCGCCTTTACCAAGCAAAATGAATTCGCCAACCCCTAACTCGCGGGCAATCTCGGCGAGGGGTTGTTGCGAAACAATTGAGGCCCGCATTTGGGTTAATTCCGATTCCGGGCGGTCCGGGTAACTGCGATAAAGTTCTTCCGCCGCGACCAAACCTAAAACGGCGTCGCCCAAAAACTCCATCCGCTCATTGGTGGGAACGTCGCCATGCTCATGGGCAAAGCTGCGGTGAGTCAGTGCCTGCACCAGCAACTCAGGGTCAATAGAAACCCCAAATTCCGCCATTAACCGGGTGCGCAAATCAGCCCCTGGTAGCGGAGTACCGGGGCTGGTTTCGGTGGAGCCCATTGATGCCTTAGACATCTAGCGCCCGATTCGATTCTTTGGTTTCCACAAGCGTGGGCCGCCGAGTCTAATCTAGGCTTCGTGCTCCGAGCGGATGGCCTCCGCGTAAAGGCGACCCTTGTAAACACCGCAAGCCGGGCAAGCCTGGTGGGCCAGCTTAGGAGCTTTACAGTTGGGGCAGCTATTTACGTTCGCGGGGGCAGCTTTCCACTGCGAACGGCGCGAGCGGGTATTGCTGCGCGACATCTTGCGCTTGGGAACAGCCACGGCTAACTCTCTTTCGTCACATGCTGGTTAAGCATGGTTTGCAACGCTGACCAACGGGGGTCAACAACATCATGGTGGTGGTCAGGGTTGTCGGCTAGGCGCACACCGCACTGGGGGCACAAGCCTGGACAATCTTCCTGGCACAGAGGTCTAAATGGTAGCTCACTTACCAGCGCATCTCTAATCATAGGTTCAATATCTGCCAAGTCGCCATCAAGAACCGCCAAATCCTCTTTGTCCTCTTCATCAAATCCAGCATCAGCCGCAGCGAATGCGCGCCCCGGATACATAAACAACTCGCTCACGCGCACGGTCAGCACCTCGGTAATGGGTTCTAAACAACGCGAACACTCACCCACGGCAGTAGCGCGTACTACGCCCGAAATCAAGATACCTTCCGACACCGACTCAAGCCGCAAGCCCACCGTAATTGGCTCGCCAGCCGGGAAACCGATCATCTCATTGCCCATGTCTGGCGGAGCCGGGATAATTTTCTTGAACTCAGCCATCGCCCCAGGTTTACGTGGCAGCTCATGGGTGTCTAAAACAATCCCTTTACCAGGGATTTGCACGATGTTGGCGGTGGACATTGGTTTGGCAGTGGACACTGGTTTGGCGGTGGACACTAGTTTGGCGGTGGACGCGGACTCAAAAGCCATACGCCCTAGTTTATTATCTGCGGCCACCAAACGCGATGCGGGATTGCTTAGGCTGAGCCGACGGTTGCACTTGGGGGCTACGATTCTGAGTACCTGCTTGGCCCTGCGGCATCGGCTGACTGTGCCCTGCCAACTGGCCTACGGCCTGGCCGGCGTTTTGCGCCTGGGCATGGTTTTGCAGCGTTGGTTGTCGCTGCGCCAACCGGGCGCGACCAGCGGCAACCTGATGCTGCAGGTGCGCCAAGTCTTCACCCAGTTTAGCTAAGTTGTTGTCACAGTAGGCATCAGCATCGGCCATCAAGCGGTCTGCTTCGGCTTGCGCGTCGGAAACAATTTCGCCAGCCCGGATTTTAGCGCCAGCCACAATACCTTCGTTTTCAATCAATTCTTTTCGCTTTTGGCGCGCACTACTAACAATGGCGTCAGCTTCGGTGCGGGCGGCCACCACCATCGCTTCGGCATCGCTGCGGGCTGCTGCCACCATCGCTTCGGCATCGCCCTGCGCGGCGGCTAGCATCGCCTCGGCTTGTTGGCTGGCGGCGGTTAATTGCTGGCGCGCCGAGGTGAGGGACACGTCTGCCTGCTCCACTGCCACCGGCATTGAGTTGCGTAACTCATCTACCAGGCCCAACACCACGTCGCGGTTGACCTTTATGTCTTTAGAAAGCACCCCAGGTTTAGCGGCATTCAACTCATGGGCTAACTCATTTAGCACCGCCATCAGGTCCGATGGCGAATACTCCACCCGGCCTGCGGGGGCTGGTTGGGAAGTGGGGTTAAATTCGTTTGCAAACGCCATGCCTGCAAAGTACCACCTATTTAAGTAAAGTTATGGTAACGATGCCGACGCTGGCTGATTTTAATTTACTTGCCTGTGTGCAGCATCAACTTGGCCGGTCCGCCAACGCTTCCGCCACAACATCGGGCACCATTCCGCTAACATCCCCCCCAAAGTTGGCAATTTCTTTTACCGCCGATGATGAAATATGTGCATATTTAGGGTCAGCAATTAGCAGCACCGTTTCAATCCCGGACAATTGGCGGTTTAGCAGCGCCATGGTCTGTTCCGCCTCAAATTCCGATGCAGTGCGCACGCCTCTAACAATGGCATCCGCTTGCAACTCTTTTGCCACATTGACCAACAATTGTTCACTTACCACGATGCTGATACGGCCTGGTTGGGAACTTAAACCTGCAGAGTCATTTATGGCTGCATTAATTAAATGAACGCGTTGTCCAGCATCGAACATTGATTTCTTGTTTGGGTTTACCCCAATAACAATCACAACGTTATCGAAAATAGTTAAAGCCCGCTCAACAACATCTAAATGGCCCAAAGTAACAGGATCAAAAGACCCAGAATAAACCGCCCACGCCATGAGAATAATTATGATTTCGCTGTAGGTTTAATCATGTACATTGGCCTTTCCAGAAAACTGCAAAATGCTGCTTTTGATTGTTTGCCCACACCTTAGCACAGGGTCATATGCAATTCACGTCCCGCTAGTTGCGGGGTAGTTTGAGCCTAACCTCGGTGCCCCAGTTGGGGCGGGAGACGATTTCGGCGGTGCCGCCCCGGCGCTGCATCCGGGCCAGGATGGAATGGCGCACTCCCAAGCGATCAGGGCTAACAGCCGCCAGATCAAAGCCATCGCCTCGGTCGCGGATAAACACTTCTATGGTTTTATCGGAGACTTCCAAATAAACCGAGACTGGCGGGCGCCCATGAGTCACCGCATTTACCAACGCCTCGCGCGTAGCCGACAGCAACGCGGTGGTGGCTTCCGTGGGCGGGCAGTCCCCCACGATGACAACGTCAATCGCAGTGGCAGGCGCTCCAGTTTTACCAATCGTGCCGTCTTCCACCTGGGCAACTAACGCACGAATTTGAGTGGCGAGAGAATCCTCTGAAGCGGGCCGGTCAGCATAAAGCCACTCCCGCAATTCACGTTCTTGAGTGCGCGCCAAACGGGCCACGGTATCGCCATCGTCGGCGTTGGCCCTGATCAAAGTCAAAGTTTGCAATACCGAGTCATGTAGGTGGGCAGCAATGTCGGCGCGTTCCGCCTCGCGGATGCGGGCGTTGCGCTCCGAACCGACCGCGCGGGCCAACCGCACCCACCAAGGCGCCAGCACCAAAGCCACGCCTAGCAACACAATCAGCATGGCAGTCAGTACGGATACCAGTTCTTGAATGCCGGTGCCTTGGCCCGAAAAAACGACTAAGCCAGCAATTACCAACACCAGGCCGCCCAACAAGCGAACGATGCCGGGGCCGCGCCACAACTTGCCACTGCCTTCGGCTTCATCATCGGGCGTCTTATTGGTCCAGGCTACCGCCAAACCGGCCAGGGCCAACAGCAACGGTGGCAGCCAACTTTGCCGCCAGTTCCAACCCGAACGTACGGCCATCACGGCAACTGCGGTAGCAAGCAACACTAGCCCGATTATGATTTCACGCCGCCAAGAACCAGTTTGTTCCAACACCGGCGTTAAGCGTTTGGCCAAGCGCTCTTTAGCTACGGGTTCGTTTTCTAAGGCTGCTATGACTGGGTCGCCACTGGGGATTGCGGCCCACCACAGCAAATATACCGCCACACCTGCGCCATAAATCAGCGCTAACAACACCATCACCAAACGCACCCACAACACCCGGATGCCTAAATGCTGCGACAAACCCGCGCAAACGCCCGCCAGCCAGCGCCCTTTACGCGGGCGGCGCAACGGGAGCTTGGGTTTCCGGTCGCGGGTTTGCGCGTTGGGCAACTGGCCCCCCGCCACCGACGCACTTATAACTGACACAGTCAAATAGTCGCACATCTTTTGAGATCAAAGTACCCTTATGCACCTATTTCCGGGGGTTACCCCAGGTTTATCAGGGTCGAATCAGGGTTAAATCCGGGGGGCACCCAATAGAGGCGCGGCCCCGCCACCTGGAATGATTAACGTTATGACAAACCAACCCACGGCTCCGGTGCCTCCCTCCGGCCCGTTGCCTCACCATGCGCCGTCCAGTAGCGACAGCTTTTTCAACTCCATCCGTCGCCTAGGCCTAGAGCGCACCCCCGACCGTTGGGTGGGCGGCGTGGCCGCTGGCCTAGCGCATCGCCTCGGCTGGGACCCGCTGATTGTGCGCGGAATTTTTATTATCTCATTCTTCTTAGGCGGCCTTGGTCTAATTGCTTATGGCGTAGGTTGGGCATTATTACCTGAATCCTCCGATGGCCGTATTCATTTACAAGAAGCAATTCATGGGCGCTTTGACCCTGCTTTAGTTGGCGCTGGTTTAGTTACTTTCAGCGGCATGATTTCCAACGGTCCTTTTGGTGGCGGTGGCCCCTTTGGGTTTATTAGTCGTTTTGGTGGTTTTGGTAACTTCCAATTATTCCATTGGATCAGCGGCTTATTTACCGGATTATTCTGGACGGTAGCCTTAGTGCTATTTATCCGATGGTTAGTGGATAAGCGCCGTTATCACAAATTCGTTAAAAGCAACAACGCTGGGGCTGGGTTAACAACCACTAGTGATGACCAGGTCATTATGGACGATGTTGCCAACGATGGCGTTATTGCTACTTCCGTTTTTATTGACGATGATGCTGCAGCATCGGGAATCGAAACAACTGGCAGCGAGACCATTATTAGTGAAACTGTTGCTGTTAATAACGTTGGCGACACCGAATTAATTACCGACATCATCGAGAACCCAATTGTTGTCTCAAGTGCAGTAGTTGCCGAAACTCCAGTAGTTGCTGAAATGCAGCTTACTAACGACGATGATGCCACCCGCAAGTATGAACAACGCGCTGCTGCGGCTGCTGCTAAAGCTGACGCTCGCGTCAAAGCGCATGAAGAAAAGGCGTATTACCGCCAGCAACGCGATATTGAGAAGTATCACAAAGCGGTAGAACGCTCGCGCCGCCCCATCACTAAAGGCCCCGGCCTAGTGACCCTGCTATTGACGCTAGGTTCGCTATTTCTAGTTTGGACCTTTGCCCAAGCTGCGATTCGCGGCTTTCTGCCCACGCATTTTGGACCTACCATCGCTAACCCCGTATTGTGGGCTGGAATTGCCGTGTTGTTAGTGGGCTTGGGGATTTTCGTTTCCGGTATTCGGGGCCGCAAATCCGGCATCTTGAATGGTTTGGCCTGGTTAGGGATGTTGGCAATGATTCCGCTGAGCATCCTTTCCGCTGGGGTATTTGGGGGCCAAGTGGCTTGGAGCGCTGGCGCCACCGATTGGATCCGCCCGGCCGCAACCGCGCAGGCCATTGGCAGCGGCGTGGCCCGGCCCATTAACCTGGCAAATGCTGAGCTGGGCTTTCAAGGGCGCTTCGGTGCTCCGGTAATTGACCTGACCGAATTGGACCTCAGCCACGCAACGCCCGCCAACCCGGTCACCATTCCGATTGAGTTCGCGGCTGGCGATGTGACCGTGCTGCTGCCGCCCGATGCTCGGGTCGAAGCTAATGTGCGCCTGAGCGCTGGCACCATTTACTGGCAAGTGACCGACCCAGAAACCGGCATCCAGTATGACACTTGGTATGACGAGGATGGTGACGCCCACCGCGAGGCGTACCCCGTCGATCCCAGTTACCATCCGATCCGCACCACGCAAACCTTTGAAACCACCGTGGCTAGCCCGCTGCGTTCCGCCGTTTACATCGCGTCCGATGCGGCTCGCCTGCACGGGGCCAACTTGCGCCTAGCCATTAGCAATGGTGCTGGCAACGTCATCCTGCGCGAATCGGTGCCCGCAACTGCCCCTGCCGCCACCCCCACCACCGAACTTGTTAACCAGTAAAGGACTTGAGAATCATGAACACCGAAGCAACCGAAGAATTCCAGTGGATTTTTGATGACGATGTGGTTGTAACCCCCATCGACCCCACCGAGCCGCTTGACAGCATCTACCGCCAAGATTCTGCGTCGGCATCGCTACCGCACTTGGCGCAAAATGACGAAGACGCGTGGACATCCCCAAGTCATTCTGCGCAAGACTTCCTCGTCGAGGAAGCCGCAGACGCAGAATCCAGAAGTAACGGTACGCAGGCTTGGCCTCCCGCTGCTGCTCGTTCCGCGCAAAATTCCCTGGCGCCGATGTACGCGGTGAGTGAGCCGTACCTGGGTACTGCCGCGTTCCCGCCGGTACCCGAGCCGCCAGTTAATACCGCGCCGCGCCCGGTTACCATTGTGTGGGGTTTTGTCATCATGGCAATTGGTGTGCTGGCCATCTCGTTTGCGGCTGGTGCCGCCGTTGATCTGGGCCTAGTGCTAATCTGGCTACCCGCCATTTGCGGCATTGCTCTAATTTCCGCAGCGATTTTTGCCGCTGTAAAGAAAAGCTCCGCTTGGTAAAGCGCATCACAACTTAACAAAATAGGCTGGGTACACGCCCAGCCTATTTTTATTCCCACTCGATAGTGCCTGGTGGCTTACTCGTTACATCCAGCACCACGCGGTTAACTTCACGGACTTCATTAGTAATGCGATTGCTGATTTTGGCCAGCACGTCATAAGGCACATGCGCCCAGTCCGCCGTCATCGCATCTTCCGAGGTGACGGGCCGTAGCACGATGGGGTGGCCATAGGTACGGCCATCACCCTGCACACCTACCGAGCGCACATCGGCCAACAGCACCACGGGGCATTGCCAAATTTCGCCATCTAGGCCAGCCGCAGTAAGCTCCTCGCGGGCAATCGCATCGGCTGCACGCAACACATCCAGCCGGTCTGCCGTGACTTCACCTACGATGCGGATACCTAAACCTGGCCCGGGGAAAGGCTGCCGCGAAACAATTTCTTCCGGCACGCCTAATTCACGCCCCACGGCACGTACTTCATCTTTGAATAAAGCACGTAATGGTTCTACTAATTCAAATTCGATATCATCTGGCAAACCACCTACATTGTGGTGCGATTTAATGTTAGCAGCGCCTTCACCCCCACCACTTTCTACTACATCGGGGTATAAAGTGCCCTGCACTAAAAAGCGCACATCATCACCAGGGTGTGCCGCGATAATTTCGCGTTGCGCATCTTCAAATACCCGGATAAATTCCCGGCCAATAATCTTACGCTTTTGTTCCGGGTCAGTAACCCCGGCTAAGGCAGTTAAGAACCTGTCTTTTTCAGTTTTAACAATTAAGTCAACGCCGGTAGCCGCCACAAAATCGCGTTCAATTTGTTCCACTTCACCGGCCCGCATTAAACCATGGTCCACATGCACGCAGGTTAATTGGTCCCCAACTGCTTTTTGCACTAATGCTGCCGCCACGGCAGAATCCACGCCGCCACTAAGTGCACAAATAACCCGAGAATTACCAACTTGTTTGCGGATTAGCGCGATTTGTTCTTCCACAATGGACGATGGCGTCCAATCGGGTTTAATGCCAGCACCATCGTACAAAAAGCGCTCTAAAACTTTTTGGCCGAATTCGCAATGCATAACCTCGGGGTGCCACTGCACGCCATATAAGCGGCGGCTATTATCTTCAAATGCCGCAATAGGCGCCCCTGCCGTGGTGGCTAATACTTTAAAACCATCGGGCGCTTGATAAACTGCATCACCGTGGCTCATCCAAACGGCTAATTTATTACGTGAACCACTTAATAACGTACCGTGCGCCTCGACATCGGCCTGCGTTCGGCCAAATTCAGATAAGCCAGTGCGTTCAACTGAACCACCTAATGATTCAGCCATTAATTGGAAACCATAACAAATTCCGAATACTGGTATGCCGGCCTCAAATATTGCCGGGTCAACGTTGGGGGCACCGGGCGCGTAAACCGAAGCTGGACCACCGCTCAAAATGATGGCGGCTGGGTTCTTGGCCAACATCGCCGCCGCTGGCATCGTATGGGGCACCACCTCAGAATAAACGCGCGCCTCACGCACGCGGCGGGCAATCAACTGGGCATACTGCGCGCCGAAATCGACTACCAGCACCGGGCGAATATCCATAAAACCCACCTTACCTAATGTTCAGCCGAAAAAAATTTACCAAGCGACGAAATAAACCACGCGGCGCGGCGCCTTGGGCTTTGCATAGACCGTTATCAAGCCGTAATGTAGGTGTCTAGTATTCTTTGCCACATCTAGCATTGGGCTGCGCCCTCCAGTTGCGGCACAGGATCGAGCTTAATATTGAATAGATTCGTAGGAGACCCAATGACGGCCACTCGCAACCTGATGATCGCCTCATCCGAAGGCGCCACAGGCAAGTCCACCATTGCGCTGGGCGTGATTGAACTGCTGAACCGCCAAGGTTTGCGAGTGGGCATTTTCCGCCCCGTTTTTGGCGATAGCGAAACCGGCAAGCACGATGAAGTACTGGAAATGTTGCTGGACCAAGCGGGCAGCCCGGTCACTTATGAGCAAGCTTGCGGTGTTACTTACGATGAGGTTCACGCTGACCCGGAAGCGGCGCTGGCCAAAATTGTGCAGCGTTACCACGAGGTTGCACCCCTAGTAGATGTGGTAGTCATTTTAGGTACTGACTATACCGATGTCGCCAGCAGCACCGAGTTAAACTTTAACGCCAAGATAGCCGCCAACTTGGGCGCGCCAGTACTGTTAGTAGTGTCCGGCGTGGGCCGCACCGATGATGAAACCAAGTCGGTAGCCGCAATGGCGGTTAATGAATTCCGCAACAACCACGCCGTACCGGTAGGCGTGCTGTTCAACCGTTTAGAAGGCGCCGTTGAGCCGAGCCGCGCCGGTAACTTGCAACCTGAAAAAGACTTGCCGGTTTGGCTGGTGCCGGAAGAGAAATTCTTAGTTGCCCCCACCGTTGACCAACTTAAGAAAGCCGTACAAGGCGAACTTTACGTAGGTGACCCAGAGTTATTGCAACGCGAAGCTACCGAAGTGGTAGTAGGCGCGATGCAGCTACGCCACCTGATGGATCACTTGCACGATGGCAACGTAGTGATCACCGCTGGCGACCGCACCGAGGTACTGCTCGGCTTGTTGGCCGCGCAAACTGCCCCCGAATTCCCCTCGCTGGCTGGCTTGATTTTGACTGGCGGTTACAAACCCCACGGCAACGTGGATTTGCTGATCAAAGCCATGAACCCCCATGTGCCCGTCATCGTCACTGACTTGGACACTTACCCCGCTGCGCGCTTGGCTTCGCGTTGCCGTGGGCACATTACGGCATCGTCCACCCGTAAAGTTGACTTGGCCCAAACGTTGTTTGAAGATGCAGTTGATGGCGATGACTTGCTGCGTCGCATTGATGTAAGCAGCACTGGCGTAGTTACCCCGTTGATGTTTGAGTACTCGCTCATTGAGCGCGCCCGCTCGCGCCCGATGCGTATTGTTTTGCCTGAGGGCGATGATGATCGCATTTTGCGCGCGGCTTCAACCGTGCTGGCGCGCGGCATTGCCGAGCTAATCATTTTGGGCAATGAAGATAAAATCCGCCTGCGTGCGGCCGAATTGGGCTTGGACATCAGCCGCGCCACCATCATTAACCCGAAAGACCCAGCCTACGTCGAGAAGTACGCTGAGGTTTACACCGAGTTGCGTAAAGCCAAGGGCATGACAATCGAGCGCGCCCGCGAGGTAGTTACCGATGTGAGCTACTTTGGCACGATGATGGTTTACTGCGGTGATGCTGATGGCATGGTTTCCGGAGCTAACCACACCACCGCGCACACCATCCGGCCTTCGTTTGAAACCATTAAAACCAAGCCCGGAATCAGCTCGGTTTCCGGTATGTTCTTAATGTGCCTGGATGACCGCGTGCTGCTTTATGGTGACTGCGCAGTGATCCCTGACCCAACCGCTGAGCAATTGGCTGATGTGGCGATCGCCTCAGCGGCTACTGCGGAGCAGTTCGGCATCGAACCTCGCATCGCCATGCTGTCATATTCCACTGGCGATTCCGGTACGGGCGCGGGCGTGGATAAAGTGCGTGCGGCTACCGCCTTGGTGAAAGAGCGCCGCCCGGATCTAGATGTTGAGGGTCCAATTCAGTACGATGCTGCCGTTGATGCCGCTGTGGCCGCTACCAAGCTGCCCGGTTCCACCGTGGCTGGTAAAGCCACCGTGTTTGTGTTCCCAGATTTGAACACCGGCAACAACACCTACAAGGCTGTGCAGCGTTCGTCTGGTGCAGTGGCGATTGGCCCCGTGCTGCAAGGTTTGAACAAGCCGGTAAACGACCTCTCGCGTGGCGCCTTAGTTCCGGACATCGTGAACACCATCGCCATCACCGCCATCCAGGCCCAAGCCGAAGCTGATAACGCAGGCTAATTTCGGAGCCGTCGGTTGAGGAGCCGGTTACGGCATCTGAAAAACCACGGACCCAATCCGTCACATCAACCGCCGTCATCCTGCGCGTAGGCGCTAGCCGGAGACGCAGGACCTCCCGATTGCATTTATGCTTTGTAACCACAACAGCAATAACTCAAAGAAAGCAAACATGAGCACCGTACTTGTACTTAACGCCGGTTCTTCCTCCCTGAAGTACCAACTGGTAAACCCCGTTACCGCTGACGTTCTAGCCGTGGGCTTGGTGGAGCGCATTGGCCTGCCCGCCGCGCGCATCAAGCATGAGGTTGGCGACCAGGAGTTTGAAGCCACCACCGACATTCCCAACCACGCTGTGGCGCTGGAAAAGGTATTGGACATGTTCAGGCAGCATGGCCCCAACCTGGATGAGGCGGGCATTGTGGCCGTGGGCCACCGGGTTGTTCACGGCGGTACCAAGTATTCCGCACCGACAGTGATTGACGATGCTGCCCTGGCGGGCATTAAAGAACTGATTCCGTTGGCGCCGCTGCACAACCCGGCCAACGTTACCGGCATTGAGGCTGCTCAGCGTTTGTTTGATGTACCGCAAGTAGCAGTTTTTGATACCGCCTTCTTCAACACCCTGCCCGCCGAGGCATACACTTACGCGATTGACCGCGACTTGGCCGATAAATACCAGATCCGCCGTTACGGTTTCCATGGCACCTCGCACCAGTTTGTGTCAGCCAAAGTTGCTGACATTTTGAAGCGCAAAGATTTGAAACAAGTAGTGTTGCACTTGGGCAACGGCGCTTCGGCCTCTGCCGTAGTTAATGGCGAGGCAGTTGATACCTCCATGGGGTTGACCCCACTTGAAGGTTTGGTAATGGGCACCCGCTCGGGCGACATTGACCCGGCCATCGTGTTCCACCTGCACCGCGTAGCTGGCAAGTCCGTTGATGAACTGGACAACCTGCTCAACAAGCAATCTGGGATGGCAGGTTTAACTGGCGGCAAAACTGACTTCCGCGATATCCACGCCGCCATTGAGGCTGGGGACCAAAACACTAAAGAAGCTCTGGCCGTTTACCTGCACCGCCTGGCTAAGTACGTTGGCTCATATGCTGCCGTGATGAATGGCATTGACGTTTTGACCTTCACCGCTGGCGTGGGCGAAAACGACTCCGCTGTGCGCCAAGACGTGGTAGATCGCCTCAGCTTCTTGGGCCTACATGTTGACCCGGCCAAGAACTCCGTGCGCTCCAAAGAGCCGCGCATCATCAGCCCCGACGGCGACATTGCCAAGTTCGAAAAGGGCGAAGGCCCCATTGTGATGGTAGTGCCCACCAACGAAGAACTGGCCATCTCCCAACAATCCGTCGCTGCGATCTCATAGCACGTTTCTTGACTCGGACTAGGTCCCCAGAAGTCCCCCAGACCAAGTGTCTGGGGGACTTTTTACTTGACCGCTCAGTTTTCGGTCAGGAGTTTTGGTTCAAAACCAATATTGGGGCGAGCGGAGAGCAGGGAAGCATTTTCCGGGATGGCCGAGATCAACTTTTTGGCCTCCTCATTGTCCCCATTTTTGCGCAGAAGATCAGCTTGACGCAACAACACCCGCCCCGTTAAGGACTCCCTAAAAAGCTGATCCTCCCCAGTAATATCAGTAATCTGGCCTTGTTGCTTTAATTGCAATAAGGCCGGGTGTGCCGCTAGCATATTTTCTGAATCCGCACTGGCACGGGCATCGAGGTCTACTTTACCCTCAATCTCTTTTGATTTGAACATCAACTTACGATAAGTAGCTCCTTTAAATACCGTTTCTATACAACTCCAACCGACGGGTATGCCTCTAGTTTTTTGCCGCGACATTTCCAAGATACTTTGAGTAAACCACTGGCTGAACTCATGCTGTAAATCAGCAGCGACTTTATACGCGGTAGAAAATTGCCCCTGTTTGATCAATACATCAAATAAATCAAAATCAACTTCAACTTTTGCATGCCAAGCTTCCGGGTTATTTGTAAATTGCCCGGTCAGCTTGTCACTCAACTGACTTAAGAGTGCAGCAGCTTCACTAACACTACCGGTAAATACCAGCAACCGGGCAAATGCTCTAACATCATATGCAGTAAGCAGCGCATCTTGGGTTTCAGAAAAGTTCACGACAAGTTGCTCAACCGCACATTTCCGTGCGGAAATTTCAGTTGCAATTTCGGCCTCATCAATCTCTGAAATGATTTGTTCAGTCGAACCATCATCGGGCAAAATGTTCCTAAACACATCTACCAGCGGAGGGCCGAAACCACGGCGGTTCCAAACGTAACTAATTAGTGAAATGTTGCGGGTATTGCCAAAACGCTTGAACGCTAAGACTGCAGCCAATAGCACACGATCGTCCCAGCTGCAAATAAGATCAACAAACCGCTCTGGGTGCACAATGGGCCAAGTAATGAAGTTAGCTTGCAATAAAGATTCAAAGCGTCCGTAAACGGATAATTGTGCGCGTGCTGATTACGGGCTTCTTTCAGTTCGGAACAGTACGCATTGGATGTCCAGCTGATTACACCTTTGAAGCGAGAACCTTGTTCCAAAATTGCCCGCAGTTGCACTTGCAAATCAGTTTTTTGATACTTTGAACGGGTGGCTCGCCTGAATTTTTTTGAATCTTCTTCCGCCCATTTATCCGGCCAGTCTGCCGTTCCATATGAAGCTGTCATAATGGCATTGACGGTGGGATACAATCCCTCTGCTAGTAAGTCAAGACCCTTACCAACTTGGCTGCGATTATCGAGTTCTGCCACTGGCTTTACCTCCAAACCTAATTACCCGCAACGTGCCAGATAATACGTGACTGCGGACCTGCTACCGGCCACTGATGCCGCTACTGGCGCTAATTACGTTAAGTTCTACTCCGTGAAGCACTACTTGTTGAGCTGGTACGGCATGACAGACCTCCGTGCGGCCATGGGGCAAGAGCAAAGCGATGGGCCGGTACTCAGTGCATTGAAAACCGGTGACTACACTGACGCCATCGTGCTGGCTTACACCGATGGGGATAAACAAATCCCAGCAACCGGCGATAGCGCAGCAGTTGATGCCTTAACCAGCAGTGAATTTGCAAACACCGAAGCGGCGCACCATAGGTTTGAAACTTGGCTGCGCAGCAAGCTAGCTACCCTTGGCGCAGAGATTAATTTGACGGTATTGCCCCAGCAACTCAAAGGGTTAAACGATGCCAAGGGAATTTATGATGCCGCAGCCGCAGCCGTACAAAGTGCCCTAAATGACGATGCCGAAAAGACCATAACCACATACGTGAGTCCAGGCACCCCAATTATGGCTTACACCTGGGCGTTAATCGCTAGGGCGAATCCAAACTTAAATATCGGCGTAATTTCCAGCTCTAATCCTGCGCTGCCTCCCGAAAAAATCGAAATGCCCATCGCCTTACTGGATACTAAACTCAGTGCCCCGGTTAGTGGCGAACAAAAGGATAATTACGACTTAATAATTCATTTACTCGGCGAGCAATCTTTACCAGTATATTTCGGAGTCAAACAATTCTCCACCAAGAACCAGGTATTTTTAACCACGCAACAATACAAATCTAAAGCTTCGCGGCTGGCTAAAGCTGCTGGCTTAAGTACTTCGCCAATTGTAGTAGCTGACCCATTCAACCCAATTGATACTGAAAAAGCGATTCTAAAAGCGGCGGCAGAGGCTGGGCCGGGTGCAAAAATCGCGATTAATACTACCGGAGGTACCAAGCTAATGTTTGCCGGTGCCTTGACAGCCTGTTGGCAGGGCGGTTTTGATCCCTTTTATTTTGAAATCAAAGGCCACAACATCATTTTCCTACGCGATGGCAGCAGGCAACCTTTTGTAGGGGTAAATAGTGTGCAAGATTTTATTAGTGCCGCCGACTTCGCTTTAATATCTGACGGAACTCTAGATTCCAATCATGCAGATTATGAGGCTACCACTTGTGATATGTGGGAATACCGCGAAGAATTGGCAAAGTTATATTCTACCTTCGATTTCCGTAGCCATGGCAGCCTGCCTAAATACCAATTGAACTCAACACCCTTTAATTTTAGTTGGGGCAAAAACAACCGTGCCTCATTTGATGGCCACAAAACTGCTCAACTCGTACTCAACGGCGTGGAATATGATGTTCCCCATAACGAATACTTCAAATTCCTTTCTGGTGGCTGGCTTGAAGAGTACGTATATTCGCTTTTGTTACCCTTAGTCGAAGAAGGGCTAATTAAAGATATTCGGATCGGATTGGAAATCGGATATCCAATTGATCCGAAGTCGGGTAAACCGCAGAATCGGCAAAGTACAGCCCAGGAGTTCGACTGCGCTTTCACAGACGGCAATCGGTTATGGGTGATTGAATGCAAGGCGGGTGGCGTGTTTCAAGAGCACATTCAAAAACTCGAAAATAACCTAAGGAATTATGGCGGCGTAGCTGCGAAAGGGCTGCTGGCCACGAGCTTTGAGCTAAGGCCCCCGGACAAAAAGCGCGTGGATGGAATCCGTTCAATTACCCATCTTTGTGATTTAACCACGGACAACATCCGCAAAATCATCTTAAAGAATTAGCAAATGGAACTGTAGCACCCAGATTCTCGGTACGGCTATTTTGCTGACTCCTGGTAGGGGCTGACCACTACTTCAACACGCTGGAACTCTTTAAGGTCAGTGTAACCGGTGGTGGCCATGGCACGCTTGAGGGCGCCAATCAGGTTGAGGCGCCCATCGGCTTGCCGACCTGGACCAAAAAGAATTTCCGACATCGTGCCAACTGTGCCCACATGCACACGCTCACCGCGGGGTAAAGCTAGGTGGTGCGCCTCGGAACCCCAATGATACCCGTGACCGGGAGCTTCTTCCGCACGGGCTAAGGCAGCACCGAGCATTACCGCATCGGCCCCCATCGCAATCGCTTTTACGATGTCGCCGGAACGCCCTAGACCGCCATCAGCGATTACGTGAACGTAGCGCCCGCCGCTTTCATCCATGTAGTCCCGCCGGGCCGCTGCCACATCGGACACGGCCGTGGCCATCGGGGCGTGGATTCCCAAAGAACGCCTGGTGGTGGCCGCCGCTCCGCCGCCAAAGCCCACTAAAACGCCAGCCGCGCCGGTACGCATTAAGTGCAAAGCGGCTTGGTGGGTGGCAGCGCCTCCAACAATTACCGGAACATCAAGTTCATAAATAAAGCGTTTTAGGTTGAGCGGCTCTGCTTGGCTACTAACATGCTCAGCCGAAACTGTGGTGCCGCGAATGACAAACAAATCCACCCCAGCCTTAATTACCGTCTCATAGAACTGACGGGTGCGAGCCGGGCTCAGGGCCCCAGCCACGGGAACTCCCCCGGCCCGGATTTCTTGTAAGCGCGCCGTAATCAGTTCAGGCTTAATTGGTGCGGTGGAATAAATCTGCTGCATCCGCGCGGTGGCTTCCGCCTCAGGTAACTTGGCAATCTCGGCGAGCAAAGGCTCAGGGTTTTCGTAGCGCGTCCACAAACCCTCTAGGTCCAGCACGCCCAAGCCACCCAGCTTGCCGAGTTCGATGGCCGTTGCAGGCGACATTACTGAGTCCATCGGCGCCGCCACCACGGGGATGTCAAAATGGTAAGCGTCAATTTGCCAGCCCACCGACACCTCTTTGGGGTCGCGGGTGCGGCGCGAAGGGATTACCGCAATATCATCAAAGGAGTACGCTCGGCGCCCACGTTTGCCCCGCCCAATTTCAACTTCGCTCACAGGCCAACTCTAGCCGCGCGCAAAGACATTTTCCCACTGTTGGCCCCCAAGCCAGCCGCTACGACGCCGACCCTCTGTGACGTATGATGGTGGCATTTGTGTACACTTGTATGAACACACTACCCGGTATTGTCCATGGTGTCCGGCAAAGTAGTGGCATGGATGAAGCACAATGGCATAAGCGAATGCGCGTCGGATTTGATACCGAAACCACCGGCGTAGATACCTCAACCGCCCGCATTGTTACGGCGGCGTTAATCATTAGGGTTCCTGATACGATCACGGAAATTAAAACTTGGCTACTAGACCCAGGCGTCGAAATACCACCAGAAACCACTGCCGTACATGGGATAACTACCGAACATGCGCGAGAGCATGGCCAACCGGCTGCTGAGGGTTTGGATGAGATTGCCGAGGCATTGGCCGAGCATTTACGCAATGAGGTGCCTGTGGTGGTGTTCAATGCCTCATTTGATTTGCCGTTATTGGAGGCGGAATTGGAGCGCCATGGTCTGCCCAGCTTAATTGACCGGGTGGGAACCCAACATTACCCTGTGCTGGACCCATTGGTGCTGGATCGCTGGGTGGATCGGTTCCGCAAGGGTAAACGTAATTTGGGCGCCCTAACTGAGCATTATGGCGTGGTAGTGGAAGATGAACTACACAGCGCCGATGTTGATGTGCTCGCCATGCTCGATGTGTTGGAAGAAATGTCGCGGCGGTGGCCTCAGATTGGCACTACTGACCTGAACCAATTGCGCGCCGTGCAAGCCAATGCTCACCGCGACTGGGCCACCAACTTCAACGAATACCTGGCAAGCAAAGGCATTCAGCGCGAGCCAATCCCCACCACTTGGCTTTGATATTACGAAGAAAGCGCATTGCGGAATGGGAGGTGCGGTTTTTTCTAGAAGAACATGCCGATGATGGGGATCAATAACGCCAATACGGCTAAAACAGAGACAACAATTTTCATGTTACGGCTGCGCATTATTCGCATAATTCGACCTTCCTAGTGGTAGTTGGGGGCGGCGCGCACGCCGGTAATGCTGTGCGGGTGCGATTCTTTCAAAGATGCCGCCGAGATTTGCACAAATTGGCCTTTATCTTGCAACTCGGGAACGTTGCGAGCACCTACGTAGAACATAGTTTGGTGCAAACCACCAACTAATTGGTGAACCACTGAACCCAGTGGGCCTTGGTAAGGCACTTGACCTTCGACGCCCTCGGGCACAATCAAGGAGTCATCATCAACTTCGGCTTGGAAGTAACGATCTTTAGAGTATGACTTGCGGCCGCGGCTTTGCATCGCCCCCAAAGATCCCATACCCCGGTACGCCTTGAATTGATTGCCGTTGACTAATACGGTTTCACCTGGGGATTCTTCGGTGCCAGCCAACATTGAACCCAACATCACCGACTCAGCACCTGCCACAATGGCTTTGCCGATGTCGCCCGAATAGCGCATGCCACCATCGGCGATCACCGGTACGCCAGCGGGTTTGGCCGCTAAAGCAGCTTCATGAATCGCAGTAATTTGCGGCACGCCCACGCCAGTGACAATGCGGGTGGTGCAAATGGAACCTGGGCCAACGCCCACCTTGACGCCATCCGCGCCCGCCTCCACAAAGGCCGCTGCGCCTTGACGGGTAGCAACGTTGCCACCAATAACTTGCACATCGCGGGTAGCCGGGTCAGTTTTTAACCGCTTAACCATATCAAGCAATAACGCCACATTGCCATGAGCGGTATCGGCCACTAATACATCAACGCCAGCGTCAATTAACATAGTGGCACGCTCCCAAGCATCGCCATAATAACCGATGGCGGCACCTACTAATAAGCGCCCTTGGCTATCTTTGGAAGCATTTGGGAATTGTTCAGACTTCACAAAATCTTTTACCGTGATAAGGCCAACTAATCGGCCATCATCGTCAATCAAAGGTAAACGCTCAACTTTATGCGCCCGCAACAACTCGGTGGCAGCTTCCCGCGATAACCCGGCGCGGCCAGCAATAACGCGTTCAGTAGGCGTCATCACTTCCCAAACTTTAGTGGTTTCCCATTCCGCAACCGGCGTAAACCGCAGGTCGCGGTTAGTTACCATGCCAATTAAGCGGTTTTCATCATCAACTACCGGAAAACCTGAAATACGGTATTCGCCAGCTAAACGGTCCAATTCGCCTAAGGTCATCCCAGCATTAGCCGTAACTGGTTTATCGATAATGCCAGTTTGGGTGCGCTTAACTAAATCAACTTGACGCGCTTGATCTTCAATAGATAAATTACGGTGCAATACCCCAATACCACCTTGCCGCGCCATCGCAATTGCCATGCGAGCTTCCGTTACGGTATCCATCGCAGCCGAAACCAGCGGCACTTTCAGGGAAATCTCGCGCGTTAACCGCGACGTGGTATCAATTTCATTGGGAGCAAAGTCAGTTGAACCCGGCAAAAGCAGTACGTCATCGTAAGTAAGCCCAAGGGGAATTACCGGACCGGAGATGTCAGTTGGCGCCACTCGGCTATCTTAACTGATATGTTGAACCTTGCTAGATTCTGCGTTCTGCCTCGCACTGCGGCTTGGCCGACGGGCAATGACCCGCCACAACGCTCCTGGCCGCAGAATGACCACAACAAAATTGGCGAAAGAGTTAGGCGGGCTTGAGCACCGCATCATCGTCGGGCGGGGCGGGCACCTTGGCCAAAACCCGGTTCACCAAGGCAGTGAAACTGCTACCGCCCGTGGTGGTGGCGGGGGCCTCAACTACTGGAAGGTGCGGGAACAAATCAGCCAAAGCTTCAATTTGCTGCCGCTCAGGGCAACGCAGGCTTGGCCCCCCGCTGTCGCTCGATCCGCGAGCACCATCGGGGCAATTGAGCGCATGGGGGCATTTGGGAACTACGATGACGGCTGGCTGCGTCAACTTAATGAGTTGCTTGAGCTTCTGCCGCGTGATGGGTCCACTAACCACGCGCGCAGCGGCGCCACTAAATACCAGTGCCATTGCTAAGGCGTGGTCACGGACAGCTTGAGGTTCCGAGGCCGAAGCAACAATCAACACTAGACGTTTGAGCCGGGCTGGGTGCGCAGGTGGCAACGCGCCAGCTGCGGTTTCAGCTTCTTCATGCTGCTCCAACAGCCAACTTATGACATCCAAAATTGCGGCATCTACTACCGCTGCGGGCGATTGCCCCGGCTCGGTCAACACCACGCGTTTGGCAACTTCGGTTAGCACCGGCACGGCAACATTAATCCACCAATTTTCGGCATCATCAGCGCCCACTGCGCCTACCTCGGCGCCATGCTCTTCGGCAACAGCGCTAATCGGGCGGCGCAGCGCGGCCACCGTGCGGCGGAAGTCGGTCTCAAGCGCGGCATCCACGGCGGCATCCACGGCAGCCTCTTCTGGGTCTACCTGAATCTTGGGCAGCAAGCGCAGCAACGGATGCGTCATACCACAAATCCTGCCCGGAAACTGCGCAACTCACCACTGGCAGCGCGAAATGCCTAGTGTGACAAACACCAATTTAACATTTTGGCTGGTGGGGTATTGATTTGTGGCGTGAATAGGCGTAGATTCTTCGTTATGACTGAAATCTCGCGATTACCTGGCCCAGTCATGGACCTGTGGGAGTGGCAGTACCAAGGTGCCTGCCGGGATGCGGATGATACGCTGTTCTTCCATCCGGAAGGCGAACGTGGGTCAACCCGGCGGAGGCGAGCCGAGGCCGCCAAAGCGATCTGCGCTACCTGCGCAGTGATTAACGAATGCCGTGAGCAATCCCTGCGCGTTCGGGAACCTTATGGGGTTTGGGGCGGTCTTTCCGAAGATGAGCGGGCGGTATTACTCGCCGATGTACCCAAAAACGCAACCTACAACGGATAAAAATCCACTTAACTGGCGATCTTCGGCGTTATCGCACCCGCTCATGTAGTGTCTCTACACTTCGCTCATGCTCTGCCTGGAATCTCATCCAGTTAAGCGAATATTAAATTTGAAAAGCTCCCGCTCAATGCAGAACGGGAGCTTTTTTGTGCGGTTCGCCCGCTGGGTTCGTTAAGCTACAACGGCTAGAACGTCACGGCTGGACAGGATTAGGTACTCGGTGCCAGCGTACTTAACTTCAGTGCCGCCGTACTTAGAGTAGATGACCTTATCGCCCACCTTGATGTCCATCGGAACGCGGTTGCCCTTGTCGTCAATGCGACCGGGGCCAACGGCCAGCACTTCGCCCTCTTGCGGCTTTTCCTTGGCGGTTTCCGGAATTACCAGACCCGAGGCAGTGGTGGTTTCGGCCTCCAGGGTCTTAACTACGATGCGGTCTTCCAGCGGTTTGATTGGTGCCGACACGCGGACCTCCCTAATTTACAGTGCTTACTTCAAGTTCTTCTAGGTGCCCGATGCCGCAACAACGGCCCAGCACACCGGATACAATTTAGGCGAATTACGGCACTTAGGTCAAACGGATTTCAGGTTTTTCGCCAACGGCGTGACGCAAGTTTGGGTTGGCTAAGCCGGGCATGCCATTAAGATGGGTGCTGTGACCCAAACCAGCCCCAGCGAACTCCCTTTCGCTAAGTCCCCACGCAGCACCGTGGGCATTGAGTGGGAGTTGGGCTTGGTTGATGATGACACTGGCGACATGCGTCAAGCCGCCCCAGCGATTTTTGCGGCACTTGGTTCCGGCCCCGACCACCCCCACATTAAACAGGAGTTTATGCAGAACACGGTGGAATTGGTTAGCGGCGTTGCCAATTCCGTAGCTGAGGCGGGAGCAGACCTGTACCAGGCTAGCCAGCAAGTGCGCGCGGTGGCTGACCCGATGCGAGTTGGCCTAATTTCGGCTGGGACCCACCCATTTTCTTCTTGGCGCACGCAGAAAATCACCGAGTCTGAGCGCTATTTAAATCTTCTGAACCGGGCGCAGGTAATTGGTAGGCAAACTGCAATTTTCGGCGTGCATACCCATGTCGGCATTGAAACGCGCGATAAAGTGCTACCAATTTTGAATTCCATGTTGGTTTATCAGCCCTATTTGCTGGCGTTATCGGCTTCATCGCCTTTTTGGGATGGGAAAGATTCTGGTTATGCCTCAATGCGTTCGGTTTTGTTTCAACAATTGCCTACTGCTGGTTTACCTTATCAATTTAACACTTGGGAACAACTCTCAAAATTCGCTGATGATTTAATTAACACCGGAGTAATTAGCTCCTTTGATGAAGTACGGTGGGATATTAGGCCCTCATGCCAATACGGCACCTTAGAAACTCGGGTTTGTGATGCCACCTCTAACTTAAAAGAGTTACTAGCTTTATCAGCATTAACCCATTGTTTAGTAGAGTTTATTTCCCAAAAGATTGACGATGGTGTACCGCTGCCCACTTTACCGCCTTGGTTTATTACCGAAAATAAGTGGCGTGCAGCGCGTTATGGCCTTGATGCCACCATTATTACTAATGCCGATGGCGCCCAAGTTAAAATCCGAAATGCGATTAGCAACTTAGTGGCTGAATTATTACCCACCGCCGATAAACTTAATTGCCGCGCAGAACTAGAATCGGTGCTAGACATCGTAAAGAATGGCGCTAATTATGAGCGGCAGCGCGCCGTTCACGCGACCGCCTTAGCTGCTGGCGCTACCCACCATGAAGCCCTTGAAATAGTGGCCGCGCACCTTGTCGCCGAAATGCGCGCCGACCACCCTCTCCCGCCGCACTATTCAAACATGTGGGGTTAATTTGCGTCCATTCGGGCGATCCTGTAGCAGCTGCAAGCGACGCAGGGGAATGTTTCTCGAACGCATCGAGGAACGTAGCGAAGCGCAGTGACGAAACTTAAGTGAGAGGAATGTTCCCCGGAGATCGCGACCGGTTATGGGACGATAATTTCGCTCAAAGCCATGGACGAATCTGAGGCAAAAGTGAGGGGGGAAGGCAGGAGGTTTTGGATGAATGCGTTGGCGCCGAGGGCGGCAATCATAGCACCATTGTCGGTGCAGTATTTGGGCGGCGGGATCCGCACAGTGATGCCCGATGCCGCCGCGCGCTGCGCCGCCATCGTGCGTAATTGGGAATTAGCACTAAAACCGCCCCCAATAACTAAGGTATCAACATTATGTAATTGGCAAGCGGCAATAGCTTTGGCAGTTAGCACATCGGCTACAGCTTCGGCAAATGAGGCGCAAATGTCGGGCATATTAAGTTCCCGGCCAGCCGCTTGTTCGGTTTCCACATAACGGGCCACCGCAGTTTTTAAGCCCGAGAATGAGAAATCATAAGGGTGGCTTTTTGCATATTTGGGCGCCGATAACCCACGGGGAAACTTAATAGCTTTTGGGTTGCCACTGCGAGCTAACTGATCAACAAACGGGCCACCCGGATAAGGCAAACCGAGTAAGCGGCCCACTTTATCAAAGGCCTCACCGGCAGCATCATCGAGCGTAGAACCTAATTCCACAACGTCGGTAGCAATATCGTTTATGAATAATAATGATGAATGCCCACCGCTAACAATCAATCCAATGAAGCGATCCGGAAAAGGCCCATCAACTAATTGATCTACTGCAATATGCCCAATTACATGATTAACCCCATAAATCGGTACATTTAACGCTAATGCTAAAGCTTTAGCGGCAGCGGCACCCACGGTTAAAGACCCAATTAAGCCTGGGCCTGCGGTCACGGCAATGGCATCCACTTCGGACAAATTCAAATTCGCTAGCGTTAAGGTGGCGCGCAAGGTGGGTACCATGGCTTCTAGGTGCGCGCGGGAGGCAATTTCGGGGATGATGCCGCCATAGCGGGAGTGTTCATCCATGGATGATGCGGTAACTTCGGCGAGTAATTCGAGGCGTGGTTTCCCTGCGATTGGCGCTTCACCATCGGGCAAACCACTACCGCTAGGTAGCACCCTAACTAGCGCCGCGCCAGTTTCATCACATGAGGTTTCCAGCCCCAAAACAATTGCACTCATCAAGTACTACTTTAGCACTAATAAAAATGGCCCCCGCGCAACACGGAGGCCATTTTTGTACCGCATCATTGCGGCACAACGTTATTCAGTTTTCTATTTATTCGATTTTCTAATGTTGTGCGCATTCGCCATTGAATGCTAGTAATTAGGATTCAGTTATAAGGCCAGGCTGCCCGAGCCAGCGGCCAACCAGAGTTTGTAATACTGAAAGAGTTCAATAATCTTGGTAAACATCGGATTGTCCCATCACGTTCATTCTTTAAGTCCTGTTGTTTTGGTTAGTTAGTTTGGCTGTCAATTGAGGCTACTGGGCAACTACTACGTCAGTAGGCTCAACATCAATTAGCGGAGCCTTAGGTAGTAGCGCTTGCTCTTCTAAATTAACAGCAGCAAAAATACCGAGGATTCCCATGAACCCTGCGACACCAGCGATAATCATTTGACTCTCCTCACTAACTACACTAATGTAATTCACATCCGGAGGTTGTTGCTAAGCAACCTCTTAACCTTGACTTCAAAAAGTTGGCTTGGAAATAGTTGCGGGTATTCCCTCGAAACTTCTTCCAATAACTAAATGATGACAGATTCGGCCCCGCTGGCGCTACTCAAATTGCTGTGCCCTGTGTCACCGGCCCGGCTCACACCGCTCAGAAATTGGCGGAAAACCCACTTATTCCGGATAAAACCCAGCACTTAAGGCCTGCCGTACGCCACTTAGTAAACCGGCAATGTGGCTAAGGCCATACTAAATTTTGCTCGCGATACCCCAAGATGTACGCCTCGGCGTGTCGCTGGCCCCCAGATGTTGGGTTCCAGCCCGATTAACAATTCACGTAATGCTTGATTTCCGAAAGTTTCGACGGGCTGAGCAGCCATGATGAAGCCAATTAGGCAGCTACCTGGAAACCCCTGCCGTGGGGTCAGCGCCGAGTTCCACCGGGCGTTCCGGATCTCCCACCCACTGGCTATAACTACCTGGATACAGGGCCGCCTCCACCCCGATGATGGCGAGCGCCGCGATCTCATGGGCAGCAGTTACGCCCGAGCCGCAATACACCCCAACCGGCCCCGCAGGCTTAACCTCCGGCAGCGGCTCGGTCCGAGCCAGGGTGCGGTCCGTCAGTGGGCCAATGTGGTGGCGGGCAAAACGTTTTGCTAATTCCCCATCGGGCAAAAAAGCACCGTCCGGCCCGATGTCGTGGCCCGCCGGGGCGGAAACCGCGCCCGGAATGTGCCCGGGGCGCAAGTCAATCGGTTCGGATTCACCGCGATACCGGATGCCACCGCGCGCATCCAGCAACGTGCCGCTTTGCGCAAACTCCAACACCTCATCCACGTGAATGGTGGGCATATGCCCGGTAGCAAGCTTAATTTCCGAGGGCGTCGGTTCCATGTTACCCGCTTCAATTGGCAGCCCTGCCGCTTCCCAAGCGGGCAAGCCGCCATCGAGAATCCGTACCTCAAGGCCGCAATCCCGCAGTAACCACCACAACCGTGCTGCTGCCATGCCCCCGATGGTGTCATATGCGACTACTAATCGGTCCGGCGTTACCCCCCAACGCCGCGCCGCCGTTTGCAAACGCGTGTAACTGGGTAGCGGATGGCGGCCAGCTTCAGTGGTGGGTGGGTCAGCCAATTCGGTATCTAGATCCACATAAATAGCACCGGGAATATGGCCTGCCAGGTACAAGTCGGTGCCATCAAATGGGTCACGCGAGGTGGGCAACTGCCAGCGCACGTCCAGCACCAAGGGGCGTAAATCTGCTGGGCCAGTCAGCAATTCGTTTAACCGCGCTGGGGTGATTAGCACCTGATCGCGGTACGATTGCCACTGACTTGGGCTTTCGTTAGCCGCTAAAAATTTGGCGTTTGTTGCCGAGCTAGTGTTTGCGGAGTTATTGTTTAGTGCCGAGCTTGTCATTGCAGCATCAACCTCATTGTGTAGGCGTCTTTATTTTCTGGTTGGTAATAGCGTTTGCGAATTGTAAGTGGAGTGAACCCCACAGAGCGATACAGGTTAAGAGCTGGGTCATTATCGACCGCGACTTCCAAAAACATTTCGCGCGCTGTAAGCCTGCGCGACTCGCCAATGAGGGCATCGAGTAGCGCGCGGCCAATCCCGCGATGTTGTTGAGTTGGGTCAACCCCGATGGTCATGACTTGAGTCACTTCGCCATCGAACCACAACCCGGCGTAGCCCACTACCGACGAACCATCGTCCCGATTGCTCGCAACAGCAACTACGTACCAACGGCCCCACGCGTGGAGTTCTTCTGCGATCATGGCTTCGCTCCACGCACTTAACCCAAAAAGTTCGCGCTCTAACTCGGCGATGCGCGGCACATCGCTCGGCTCTAATCTGCGGAGTTGAATCATGTTAAGGCGCCTACCTCGCTGCCGGTTACATTGGCTGAGGGGCTTGGCCCTGAATGTCCGGGCGCCGCAAGTACAACGGCGTAGTGGGTTGTTCGATGCCGCCCGATGCTCGCTGCAAAGCCAAACGCCCCACCCAGGCGGCCTGCACTAACTTAGGTTCATCTCCCGCGAAACCCACCACTTTTACTACCGGCAGTGGTTCTTCAGGGAAGTTGTTCACAAGGTGCCCAAAACCGCCCGGAGCAATTTTGGCCTGGGCCGCCACCACCTCAGGCGTACTTACTTGGGGCGGAGTTTGCTGCTCGGGGAACTTGCTAGCCGGTAAATTCCGCGCCCCAACATTAGGCAGTTCGGCTGAATAACGCGACCAGTAAACCTCTTTGCGGCGGGCATCGGAAGTAGCGATAATTTCAGAAAGATACGGTAGCTGCAACGCAGTCGCCGCACTGGCAGCCAAAGCATCCAGGCTGCAAACGCCATAAACCGGGATTCCCAAGGCATAGGCCAAAGTCTCGGCGGTTACTAGCCCGATGCGGAGCCCGGTGAACGGGCCGGGGCCGGTACCCACTGCAATGGCAGTTAAATCTGCGGCGGTTAATCCTAGTCCGAACAGTAACTCTTGAATCATGGGGGTAAGCGTTTCGGCATGCAGGCGGGTGCTATCAGAAAAGCGCTCGCCAAGTAGCGCACCATCAACGTCCAAAACCGCGACCGAGATGGCGGCGGAGGTATCGATGGCGAGTAGGGGCACAGGTGTTACTCTACTGGTTGCGCTGGGATTTCAACAGGCGTCAGCGCCGTAAACCGCGCCCCAACCGTCGGACTCGCAAGCGCTAGAGTTCAATCAACTTCACCGAGTTCGCTAAAGTCAATGTTTCGCCATCTGGCACCATGAGGTTTCAAAGTGATAATGCGCTCCCCCGCCTCTGGGTCCTCATCCTCCGTGAAGCCGCCTTTGGCGCGAGTGATTTCAACCTCCAGATACTCATCGGCAAGGGTTTCGGCCAAACCTGCGCCCCATTCCACCACGGTTACCGCCTCAGCCAAGGAGCTATCCAGGTCCAGCGCGTCCAATTCTGCCAAGCCACCTAACCGGTACGCATCAACATGTACCAGATTAGGCCCTTCCCCGATGGCGGGGTGTTCGCGGGCGACGATGAAGGTCGGGGATGAAATTTGCCCCTTAACGTTCAACGCGGCGCCCAAGCCTTTAGTGAATGTGGTTTTGCCAGCGCCCAATTCCCCGGTCAAAATCAGCAAGTCCCCAGCCTGCAGTAGCTTCGCCAACCTGGCAGCGAAAGCTTGCGTGGCTTCGGCATCGGGCATGTGGAGCACAACACTTACCACGCCACCACCCTCTCGAGATTCTGCGATCTGCCTCACTACTTTCCTTGCCGCTTCTTGCGACTGAGGTGAGGGCAATGAAGGGTTGCCTTCGATTGCCGAACCGATTGAGCAAGTACTTGAATGACGGGTCGGGTTACTCATTTACGTAAATTCGAGGGATGCGGTTACCTAAGCGCGTGAAAATCTCGTAACTGATGGTGCCAGCGGCGCTGGCCCAGTCTTCGGCGTTGGGCAAATTGCCCCGTATTGCAGCAGGCAGCAACTCCCCCGTTTCCGAGTCTAAAACGCCATCGCTGGGGCCAAACAGGGTTACGGTATCACCGGCTTGTTCGGTAGCATCGGGTCCCAAATCCAGCACAAACTGATCCATGCAAACCCGGCCCGCAATGGTTTTGAGGCGGCGATGCTCACCCTCCCCCACTTCTACCGGGGCCCCTGGTTTCTCATTACTGCCTGACGCATGGCGCGGTATGCCATCGGCGTACCCTAACGGCACGATGCCGAGCTGCGTGGCCTGCGGCGTGTGGTACTTATGCGCATAAGAAACCCCGGTCCCTGCCGGGACGTGCTTTACGGTAGCTAGTTCAGCCTCAAGCGTCATCGCGGGTATTAGACCGAAATCGGAAGGCTTTTTAACCGTCGGTACGGGCGAATACCCGTAAATTGCCAGGCCGGGGCGCACTAAGTCGAAATGCATTTCCGGGTTCAATAAGGTGGCGGCACTGTTGGCGATGTGCCGTACCGTGGGGTTCAGGCCCGCTGCGCGCAAAGTCTCGATGTCCATATCAAAAACTTCCAACTGCCGCGCCACGGTTGGGTGCCCAATTTCATCCGCATAAGCCAAGTGGGACCAAACGCCCACTACGTCCATCACGCCTTCGTTTTGATACTGGGCCGCTTTGGCAGCGAACTCGGGCAGGTCATGGGGCATTACGCCGTTGCGGCCCAAGCCGGTATCGACTTTGACATGCACTTTTGCTGGTTTGCCGGCGGCACGCGCGGCCTCCGCAATCAAATCCAAAGCGCCCAAGTTGGCAGCCGAAACATCAATATCGGCATTGATAAGTTCAGCATAGGGCGCGCTGGGCGCATGCAACCAAGTCAGAATCCGGGCTTGATCAGGGGTAATGCCAGCCGCGCGCAACTTTAGGGCCTCGCTAGCCTGGGCAGTTCCGAGCCAAGTCGCGCCCGCTTCCAGGGCAGCTTTCGCAACCGGCACGATGCCGTGGCCATACGCGTCCGCTTTCACCACCGCCATCACCTCGGCGTGGTGAGCCGCTTTTTTTAGCACTTTGATGTTGTTGCGGATGGCAGCTAAGTCCACTATCGCCCTTGCCGGATACATTTCAGTGCTCACTCCCAGCAGTTTAGGCTACGGCGGCTCTCAAAGCGCCGTTGCTCGCCGGTAATTGGGTCAATGAACTCAATCACTTTGGCTAACAATTGCAGCGGTGGGTCTGGGTCTGGGTCGCCAGCTAACTCGGCCCGCATTTCTGGCCAAAAAGGGTCCCCGATGATGGGAAACCCGATTGAGTTCATATGCAGCCGTAATTGGTGAGTTTTGCCAGTTTTAGGTTTAAGGCGCCACAGCGCTACCTCACTTTTGACGCCGAGTAATTCGATCGCCGTTTCTGCATTAGTTTCTCCAGGGAATTCCTGAGCGCGCGCAATTCCTTTAACTTTCACTATGCGATTGCTTACCGTTTTAGGATATTCGCTGCCCGATGAAAAACCGTGACTTGACGGTGCAGCAGTCACGGCTAAATATTCTTTATGCACCTTCCTATCTTGGAATAGAACTTGGTACGCGCCTCTAACTTCCGGGTTAGTAGTAAATACTAAAACTCCAGCGGTAGGCCGGTCTAACCGATGTACTGGTGCCAATTGCGGCATATCTAGCTTATTGCGTAAGTAAACTAAAGCAGTTTGAGTAACCCACCTGCCGCGTGGGATAACTGAGACTTGATGTGGTTTATCAATTACTAGTAGGTTTTCATCTTGGTACAGAATTTCAATATCATTTAGTGCTTCGACAATCGGTTCATCCGTAGGTGGATCGCGGAATAAATAAAGGTGGGTATGTGGTTGAAATGGAGTTTGGGCATTAATTGGCTCGCCATTATCAGCGTAGACCTCACCATTACTTACCAATTGAGCAATTCGATCCGCACTATCTGGAAATCGCGCTTGTAAATAAGCTAAGCCAGTTTCAAACCGTTCTGCATCGGCATCAGGCAGGCGTACTCTGGTAGGGTTTAGCCCGTTTCTCGGCCTTAAATTGTCAGGTAACTCTCTGTGCTTCCCCATTTTCTTAACCACTAACCGATGGCGTGTACGCCGCCGTCTACGTGGATGATCTCGCCCGTGGTGGCCGGGAACCAGTCGCTGAGCAGGGCAACTACGCCTTTAGCCACGGCACTGGCATCGTTTACATCCCAGCCTAATGGCGCTCGCATTTCCCAACCGGCAGCTAGTTCATCAAAGCCGGGAATGTTCGATGCCGCTTGAGTATGCACTGGCCCGGCAGCAATCAAATTGGCCCTAATGCCCTGCGGCCCTAAATCCCGCGCTAAATACCGGTTAATTGCGTCTAGTGCAGCTTTTGCTACGCCCATCCAATCATAACTAGGCCAGGCCACGCGGGAATCAAAAGTGATACCCACAATTGAAGCCCCCGGTACTAGTACCGGCAAAATCGCTTTAGTAATAGCGTGGTAACTATATGCGGAAGTATCTAAGGCGCTTGCCACATCGGGCCAAGAACCGGCTAAGAAATCGCCACCTAATAAGGGTGGGGCAGCAGCAGCAATTGAATGAACCATGCCATCTATTTGCGTTACGCCTAATTCTGCTAAATTATCAGCAAGGGCATTTAAGTCATCGTCGTTAGTTACATCAAGTTCGATGATGGGCGGCTGGGTGGGTAATCTTTGCGATACCCTTTGAGCTACTGGTAAGTGGCGACCAAAAGAAGTTAAGATAACGTTAGCACCTTCGATCTCCGCTAACTTTGCCACATGGAAAGCTAATGAGGCTTCAGTTAATACCCCAGTTACTAAAATGTTTTTATCTGCTAATAACACTTTTTACTCACTATCGACTCTTTAGCCGCAAATAACATTAGGCACCAAATACCTCTCCTAAATTAAATGGAGCGGCACTCAAATTGTGCCCCATTAACCGCCACAAACTAACGTTTTTCTGGTTTGCGGCCTGGGTCTGGTTGGCGGCTCCGGTGTCACAAGCAGCATGCGGTTTCCGTTCCAGAATGCTCCAATTCGCATTGTCCAAGCCGGTAATGCCATGCCAATCACCCGGGTCCTCCCCAATTAGGGCGGTAATGCCAGCGGTAATTGCGGCGCCGTGGCCCACAATTAGCAGCACTTCGTTGTTTTTGCCAGCCCGTGCACTTGGATCTGGAGCTTGGTCTAACGCATCCGCTGCCCCGTTGGCTACATGTTCTCGCACGGCTTCCGCAATCCGCAAACCAACTTCCCGGCGTGACTCCCCGCCTGGAGGTTTCCCAACCGCATCACTGCCCCGTTGCCATGCGCTAAATATTGCTGGCCAACGGCGAGCGATCTCCGTACGTTCCAAACCTTCCCACTCGCCAAAAGAACGCTCCCGCAGCCGCTCGTCAACCGTGACCGGCTGGCCGGTAAGTTGGCTGATCACCGCAGCAGTTTGCTGGGCGCGCTTTAAGTCAGAGGTCAAAATGGCGGCATCGGGGAAAGCCCCAGCCAAGACCTGCGCAGCTAATTCGATTTGCTGGTGCCCGATTTCATCAAGTTCAATGTCGCTTTGCCCCTGCAAGCGGCCAGCAGCATTCCAGGCCGTGCGCCCGTGGCGCCAAAACACCAAAAATCTGGGGCCTAGCGAACTCTGCGGCTGAGGGGTGCTATCAGCAAGCACGTGTTGCTGCGTCATCGTCGGCCGTTCATTTGTGAGCGTCTAAATAATTCAGGGTCAACGCAGGCCGTGAACATCTACCCCTGGGTCCAACTCGTACACTTCAGGTGGGAGCGGAACCGTGGGGCAATCGCGCCACAACCTCTCCAACGCGTAGTAAATGCGATCTTCAACGTGCTGCACATGCACCACAACCTCACCGAAATCAAGCAGCACCCAACGCCCCGCATTGCGCCCCTCACGGCGGATTGGCTTTGCGCCCACCGCCAACATCGCCTCTTCTACGGCATCAACGATGGCAACCACTTGGCGTTCGGACTCGCCCGCAGCCAGCACAAACACGTCAGTTAACACCAACTGTTCACTGACATCCAAGGCAATGATTTCTTGCGCCTTCAAATCGGCGGCGGCCACCGCGGCTACCCCGGCTAATTGAACTGCCCGCTCGGTTGCCGTCATAATAAGTTCTCCATATACCCTACAAATGCGCCGCCAATGTTCACCGAATTACCACCCAGATGCGGGATAGGTAACTCGCCGATAATCAATTGCCACAATAACAACCCGAGCACAAAAGCCACGGCTATCAAAATCAAATATTGCAACCAAGTATAACCAGCGCTCGGTGGCGCTACCCGCGCCGTTTCGGCACTACGTAACGCGTGGCGCTCAGCTCGGCCCGGTAAAGGCTCTACCGCAACAATTTCGCCATCGGGGCCACTACCACTTGTGATGGCATCCCACGGGGGCACACCTGTAGGTAATGGGGTCGCGCCTGGTAACAGATCGGAGTTAGTCAGGGTGGCAGAGTCGGTAACAATTGAACTGACCGGGGCAAAGGGGGTCGCTGGTGGGGTTTTGATAACCGCCGGGGTAGGTGGCTGAGTTAACCGAGGCGCCATTTGCGTAGTGGAACGCCGCACTACCCTAGAGACTGGAGCAGCAGCAGTGGGCGCGGTATCCAATTCAGTAATCGGAACTACTGGCGTAGCCCGGCTCACTGGGGCCGGAGGTTCCGCAACTGTGCTTGCTTGCTGAGCAGGGATTACAGGTGGGACAGTTTCCACGTGGGGTTGAGCGGCGACTTCGACTACGTCAACAACCACTGGCTCAACAACCGCAGCATGTTCAGCGGTCTTTTCGGCATCGAGCTGGGCCGCGCGTTCGCGCAGAGTGCGCCTGCTAAGCCGCGAGGTTACGGGCGCAGTGCCGTCAAACCCGGGCTGCGTGACATCACTCATGGCCAGTCTCCTTATCTTTGCCCCCACCGGAATATCCCGTTGACGATTCGGTGCTATGCGGCAGCCGAGCACTCGGCAAATCCGGCAAGGCGCCCTCGTTTTCGCCACGGTATAACCCGTACTTATCAATGTAGCGCACAACACCGTCCGGCACCAAGTACCACAACGGCTCGCCGATACTTGCCCGATGCCGACAATCGGTCGATGAGATAGCCAAGGCCGGGATTTCGACTTTTATCACGGATTCTTCCGGCATACCACCTAGATCAAGCTTGTACCCAGGGCGCCCCACAGCCACGAACTTAGCCATGCTAAACAGTTTTTCGGCATCTTTCCAAGTAGCCATTTGCGCGATGGCGTCGGCGCCGGTGATGAAGAATAGTTCGGCATCAGGGAACTCTTTGCGCAGGTCACGCAAGGTATCAATGGTGTAAGTGACGCCGGGGCGGTCAATATCAACCCTTGAAACACTAAATTGGGGATTTTGTGAAGTAGCGATTACCGTCATTAAATAGCGGTGTTCCGCGGCCGTAACATGTTTATCTTGCTTAAATGACGGGTTGCCGGTAGGCACAAAAATGACTTCATCAAGCTTAAGCGCCCATGCGACTTCAGAGGCTGCCACTAAGTGGCCATTGTGGATGGGGTCAAAGGTGCCGCCCATGATGCCGATACGAGGTTTGCCACCCTTCTTGTGGGGCTGGGCGGCAGGCTCGGCTACTTGGGGCACGTTGGTAATTGTCTCACGGTCTGACATGGCCGTCACCACGAACAATCCATTTAGTGGTGGTTATCTCCGCCAGCCCCATCGGGCCGCGCGCGTGCAGCTTTTGAGTGGAAATGCCAATCTCCGCCCCTAACCCAAATTGCCCACCATCGGTGAACCTAGTGCTGGCATTTACCATCACCGCTGCGGAATCTACCTCGTTCATAAACTTTTCAGCCGCTTTAAGATCATCTGTCACAATCGCATCAGTATGCCCAGAAGAATATTTATCAATATGCGCTATTGCATCTTCTAAAGAATCAACTATTTTAATGGATATTTCTAAGGCTAAGTATTCAGTTTCCCAATCAACTTCGGTAGCTGGGATTATGTTAATGCCCGCTGGTGCCAGTTTTTGGGCCGCATCATCACCGTGGATAACTACCCCAGCACGTTGCAGCGCAGTTAAAACTGCGGGTAAGAATTCCTGCGCCACATCTTTATGTACTAACAAGGTTTCTAGTGCATTACAAACCCCAACTCGTTGGGTTTTGGAATTCATAATGATGTTTAGCGCATCAGTTAAGTTAGCGGCTTTATCCACATATACATGCACGATGCCGACGCCGGTTTCGATTACCGGTACTTTGGAATTCGCCACCACGGTGTTGATTAGCCCGGCCCCGCCGCGCGGAATCAACACGTCAATCAAGCCCCGCGCTTGCATCATCGCCACGCCACCTTCGCGGCCATACGCGTCAACGGTTTGTACTAAATCCGCTGGGAACCCAGCTTGATCTAGGGCGTCACGCAATACCTTGACAATCACTTGGTTGGTTTCCAGCGCCGCCGACCCGCCGCGCAGAATCACGGCGTTACCGCTCTTCAAAGCCAACCCGGCGGCATCCACCGTCACGTTGGGGCGAGCCTCATAAATCATGCCCACCACGCCCATCGGCACCCGGACTTGGGTCAGTTTGAGGCCATTGGCCAATGTGGAACCGCGTACTACTTCGCCAACCGGATCAGGCAAGCCAGCCAACTCCCGCAACGCATCGGCGCAAGCTTTGACTCGCTGCTCATTAAGACTAAGGCGGTCCAGCAAGCCCTCGCTCATACCGCCAGCCCGCTCGCGCTCCACGTCTATTTGGTTTGCGGCCAAAATCTCCGGGACATGAGCTTCCAGCGCTGCCGCCATCCCCATCAGCAGGTGATCTTTCTCAGCGCGATTAGCCAGCGCCAACTTTTTGCCAGCCTTTTTAGCCCGCCCGGACAACTCCGCGATGGCCTCAATTACCTCTGGCGCTACCTTTACCTCTTCCACACCTATACCCTAGAACATACGTTGGACAAAACTTGGCATATTCTCACTAGTTCGGAGTGTGTTTGGGAAGCGGAGCAACGAAGCTGACCGCCCAAACAGACCGAATTAGTCGATTAGGACTAGGTCGTCGCGGTGTACTACTGGGCGGTCAAAGCGCTCGCCCAGGGCCTCGTGGAGCCAACGGGAATTGCGGCCTAATAATTGCGGCAGTTCGATGGAGTTGAAGGCGGCGAGCCCGCGCGCAATAATGTGGCCTTCCCGGTTGGCAAGTTCTATCGGATCCCCAGCTTCAAAATCGCCCGTTACTTTGGTTACGCCCACCGCGAGCAATGAAGCCCCGGTATTCCGTACCGCCGCCGCTGCGCCATCGTCCAAAGTCAACCGGCCCCGAACTACGGCGGCGTGCGCCAACCAGTGCATGCGCCCACTGGCCCGGCGATGCCCTGCGGCGAAATAGGTGCCCACATCGCCGCCGTTAAGTGCATCCACTATTTGATTAGCGCCCGCCAAGATGGTGGGGATGCCCGATGTGGTAGCAATTTGGACAGCATCTAGCTTGGTTACCATGCCTCCGGTGCCTACCGAACTACCGTGGCTAGTAATGGAAATGCCTTCAACTTGCGTCAGATCACCTACATATGGAATGCGCTGCGCATCTGGTTCTTTAGGCGATTTGTTATATAAACCAGGTACGTCAGTTAACAAAACTAGACCGTCGGCGCGTACTAATAAGGCGGTTAAAGCGGCTAAGCGGTCATTATCGCCAAACTTTAGTTCCGCCACTGTTACCGCATCGTTCTCATTAACAATAGGGATCACCCCTAATTGCAATAGCCTATCCAAAGTTCGGCGCGAATTCTCATAGCGCTTACGCCTAACGGTGTCCGATGCCGTTAATAAAACTTGCGCGACGATTAAGCCATGTTTAGCAAAAGCGCGGTCATATTCAGCAATTAGGTGGCTTTGGCCAACGGAGGCTGCCGCCTGCACACTCGCCAAATCAGTTGGCCGCGACGCGAATCCCAGTGGTTTCAAACCCGCTGCCACCGCACCAGAAGTGACTAATACTATTTGGGTGCCAGGCAGCGGGCCCTTGCCCGTAGGCGTAGCCTTGCCCTGGTTAGCTTTGGTTGCCAACGCTTCGGCCAAGCGACCCAATGCCTTAGTATCCAAATGCCCTTCAGCATCCGTCAGCGATGAAGACCCGACTTTCACCACCAACCGTTTGGCGTGCGCCAACGCCCGCCTGCCCGCTGCTGCCGCGTCATCGTGCAAACCTTCAACCACCACAATGCTGACCCTACCGAACCCAGCCGACGTTTTTGAGATTCTGCGTTCTTCCTCGCTACGCTCCTTGCCGCAGAATGACGGCGTTTACGGGGCTTAGCACGAACTATGGATCAGCGGAGCAAGAGTCCGGTGCAGCTTTCTGCACCGCTAACCCGGCACAGGCGCCATATGTACCATGAGCGGCGAGAACGTGGGCGTCGAACCAGAGGTTCGCCAATGGTAGAGCGCTAAAACGATCCGAAATATTAGTCGCCGTCGGGATAGTCTTCCAAATCATCGGCATCATCGTCGGAAGCCTCGGTTGGGTCAGTCCAGTGTCCGTGTTGGCGCTCGGTCCAAAGCTCGGCTTGGGTGGCAGCGCGGCCGTCCATGCGATCTTTGAAGTCGGCGCGGCGTTCATCGCGGGTTTTGCGGCCAGATTGGTCAAGCCGCAAGTCGGTGCCGCGTGCGCCCAACAACTCGGGGCCGGTTTGCAAGGTGGGTTCCCAGTCGAATACCACGGCATTCTTGGTGCTATCGCCAATGCGAACTTCATCACCGGCTACAGCGCCCGCCTTGTATAAGGCGTCTTCCACGCCCAGCTTGGCCAAACGGTCAGCCAAGAAGCCCACGGCCTCATCGTTATTGAAGTTGGTCTGCTTAACCCAACGCTCAGGCTTGCTACCCCGGATTTCAAAGAACGGGTCACCAGTGGAAGCATCGGCCTTTTTGGTGACCGTAAAGCCGCTATCATCAACGGCCTTAGGCTTGATAACAATGCGCGCAGCCTCGGGCGCCGGAGCCTCAGCGCGAGCCTGCGCCACATACTTGGCCAGCGCGAAGGTCAACTCGCGCAGGCCTTCATGGGAGGCAGTAGAAACCTCAAAGACCGGCAAACCGCGCGCCTCGATTTCAGGCTTCACAAAGTCAGCCAACTCGCGCGCTTCGGGCACATCAATCTTGTTCAACACTACAATCCGCGGGCGGTCAACTAACGGCACCGTGCCGTAGCTTTCGTCATCGGACAGCCGGTCCCCATAAACGCGTAATTCACTTTCAAGCTGGTCAAGGTCAGAAATTGGATCCCGGCCCGGCTCCAAAGTGGCGCAGTCAATTACCTGCACGATGACGGCCGTGCGTTCAATGTGCCGCAAAAACTCTAGGCCCAAGCCTTTACCTTCCGAGGCGCCGGGAATCAGACCGGGTACGTCAGCCACGGTAAACCTGGTATCGCCAGCTTGCACCACGCCCAAATTAGGGATCAAAGTGGTAAATGGGTAATCGGCAATCTTGGGCCGCGCAGCCGAAATGGCAGCGATCAGGGAACTCTTGCCCGCGCTCGGGTAACCCACCAGCGCGACATCGGCAATGGATTTGAGTTCCAGAACTATGTCTTGTTCATCGCCCGGCTCCCCCAGCAACGCGAAACCAGGGGCCTTGCGTTTGGTGGTGGCCAGCGCGCGGTTACCCAAACCGCCTTTACCGCCAGCAGCGGCCACGTATTCCGCGCCCACACCAATCAAGTCGGCCAAAATGTTGCCGTCAGTGTCTTTCACCACCGTGCCATCAGGAACAGGCAAAACCAAGTCAGCGCCATGCGCGCCATCGCGGTCATCACCGGCGCCAGCGCTGCCATTATCCGCTTTACGATGCGGCAAGTGGTGGTAATCCAGCAGCGTGGTGGTGCTCGGGTCAACAACGAGCTTGACCGAGCCGCCGTTGCCGCCGTTACCGCCATCGGGCCCGGCCAGCGGCTTGAATTTCTCGCGCCTAATCGAAGCCACGCCATGCCCGCCGTTGCCGCCCGCCGCGTGCAGCACTACTCGGTCCACAAAACTCGCCATGCCCCAATCCTGCCTCATCATTGAGACAGATGCGCGATGGTGCGAAAACAGCCAGTAAAATCACATTTTGTAGTCACGATGGCGCCGCCAGATTTGTATTTGAGGCGGCGGTTACGGTAAAGTTGAACGCTGTGCATCGGCCCAGGTCGGCTGGTGCCGCCCAAATGCCTCTCCAACGGGATCCCCACCGTGGCGCGCTTCCACCGCATCACGAACCCACAGTCCGGCGGCTGGGTGAGTCCTCTAAGACCTATCGGCTGTCAGTTGACCGCTGACAGACACATAAGAAAGCATAAATAAACGTGGCAAATATTAAGTCGCAAATTAAGCGAATTAAGACTAACGAGAAGGCTCGCGCGCGCAACAAAGCCGTAAAGTCCGAATTGAAGACTTACGTGCGTAAAACCCGCGAGGCCGTGGCTGCTGGCGATAAAGATGCCGCTACCGCTGCCCTGCAAGTGGCAAGCCGTAAGCTGGACAAGGCAGTTAGCAAAGGCGTAATTCACAAGAACCAAGCCGCTAACCGCAAGTCGAAATTGCATAGTGCAGTAAACGGTCTGTAATTCGCTAAACGTAATTTACCGCTCGTAATTACATGAAAATTGTAATTCACGGGCGGTAATTTTTTGCGTGTAATTACTATGTTGCCATCTATGCTGCCATCAACAATCATCACGCAACCTGCTCCCCATCAACATCAACCCCAAATGCATCTATATTTCCACTGCCCGTAATCCGATGCGCAAAGTGCTGCAAAATAACTGCCAATGCCACGCCAATCATAGCGGTATAGAATAACGGCCACATATAAAGTTGATAAGGCCGATGAATATCGGCAAAGTTATGTAAACCGATGGTGGCATCCGAAATCAGCAAACATAACACGGCCAAGGCATAAACCCAACGCCAGCTAAAACCGCGATGAGTTACATCAATTGATGATGATAACGTCAAACATGACATCGTGAGGTAAATAAACACCGCGATCGCAAATGGGATATTATCCCGCAAACCGGGCCACAACATCGTGAAATAGAAAACCCAAAATGGCACTGCGATAAGAGCAAATACCCACCATTTAAAACGCCCTGGCCCGGTAATGTTGCGCCACGCATAAATAAAAAACCCAATGTGAGCCAATAAATAACCAAAAATCCCAAGCGCAAAACCAACATAGGTAGTGCGAATGCCTAAGAAATAGTCCCCCACAATCGCAATTAAGAACGCAAACACTAAGGCGCTAAGCGGGCGGTGCGCATCAGGCACCAAGCGCTTAATCAAAATCATGGCCATGGCACACCAAAAGCAGATGTAAACCAGCGGGGTTATTTCCAACGGCGCAAACTCCATAACCTCATTATGGCGCCATCGGGCACGCAAAACTCCCCGCCACATCGGGTAACAAACCAAATACCAGTAGCGGGCAAGCTCACAAAGGGCGAAACGCGAAACGCCGCACGCCGCGCAGTACCCAAATGGGCGTAAATAGGCGAGGATAGGACAATGAGCGAATCCACAGGCACGGGCACCATCCCTACCCGCCCTGTGGTGCGCCCCCTGATGCGACCCACCGCGCGCCGCTCGCATGTACCGCCGCTGGGAGTTTGGGCCACGCCCGAGGGTGTGGATGTAGCCGTCACCGCCACGCACGCCACGGCAGTGCAGTTCTGCTTGATTGACATTGTGGATGATTCTCTGCCCCACAATGATCCGAAACGTTTTAGTGAACGGCGCGTTGATCTAGAAGGCCCCACGTACGGCATCTGGCATGGGCACGTACCCGGTGTTTTGCCTGGTCAGCGTTATGGTTTCCGGGTTTATGGCCCGTGGGACCCGCGCAATGGCCACCGCCATAATCCCAATAAGTTGCTGGTTGACCCTTACGCGCGCGGCATCGTCGGTGAGATCACGTACGGCCCGGAAACCATCGGTTCGGTCAGCACGCAGCGCGGCGCTGAAGGCCCCGATGCCCGATGGTGGATTGGCGACATGTTCGGTGAGATGGACTCCATCGATTCGCTGCCTTACGTGCCGCACTCGGTAGTGATGCCGCCTATGCCCGCCGCCGCTCCGATGACGCGCCCGCGCATCCCGTGGGCCGACACGGTTATTTATGAGGCGCATGTACGTGGGTTCACGATGCAGCACCCCGGCATTCCGGAGGAACTCCGGGGCACTTATGCTGGTATGGCGCACCCAGTTACCATTTCGTATTTGAAACAACTGGGCGTTACCACCATCGAACTGCTGCCCATCCATGCCAAAGTCACTGAACCGCGCCTTAACGCCACCAACCTCACTAACTATTGGGGCTACCAAACCTTGGGGTATTTTGCTCCAGAACCCTCCTATGCCACGGCGGCCTCCCAGAAAGCTGGGCCGGTTGCGGTGCTGGATGAGGTGCGCGGCATGGTTTCGCTGCTACACCACGCGGGCATTGAAGTGCTGCTTGATGTGGTTTACAACCACACGTGCGAGGGCGGCGATGACCAACTGCATATCAGTTGGCGCGGCCTGGATAATGACCTTTACTACCTGCATAACGATGGCGTACCCAAGCAAACCCAAGATGTGACCGGCGCGGGTAACTCACTTGATTTTAAGCAAGTGCGCGTGGTTCAGATGACTTTGGATTCATTGCGTTATTGGGCGCAAGAAATCGGCGTGGACGGCTTCCGCTTTGACCTGGGCGTCACGCTGGCCCGTGGACCCTTGGGGTTCACACCCAATCACCCATTCTTGGTGGCCTTGCAAACTGACCCGGTTTTGAGTGGGTTGAAGCTGGTGATGGAGCCTTGGGATGTGGGCTTGGGCGGTTGGCAAACCGGCGGGTTCCCACCTCCGATGGGTGAGTGGAATGATCGCTTCCGCGATGCCGCGCGCTCATTTTGGCTCACTTCCCCAGCATCGGGCATGGCTGGCCGCACGATGGAGGGGGTCCGCGAGTTGGCGACACGCCTGGCTGGCTCGGCTGACTTGTTCGGCAACTCAGACCCGCCACTGATCCGTGGCCCGGTGGCCTCGGTCAACTACATCACCGCGCACGATGGGTTCACCCTCGCTGACCTGGTGAGTTACGACTACAAGCACAACTGGGCCAATGGCGAAGATAACCGCGATGGCACCAACAATAACCTGTCATGGAACTGCGGCGTGGAGGGTATCCCCGCTGATGACCCAACTTTGCTGGATCGGTTCCCCGATGTGATGCCGCGCCGCCGCCGCGAACAGCGCAACTTACTAGCCATGTTGCTGCTGGCCGCTGGCACTCCCCTGCTAACTGCGGGCGATGAGTTTGGCCGCACCCAAGATGGCAACAACAACGCCTATGCCCAAGATAACCCGATTTCTTGGGTGGATTGGGAGCGCGATTCAGATTCGGAAAACCTGCTGGCTACTTCGCGGTTTTTGTTGAACTTACGCCACCAACACCCAGCTTTGCGCGCTGACTCGTTCTACTTGGGTGCGCCCCGGCCTGGCGAGCCCTTTATTGACCTGCTTTGGTTCGATGAAGCTGGCCTGCCGATGGATCGCACCGCTTGGGATGAAACTGGCCGCCGGGTAATTCAGATGTTGCGCCCTGGCCCCGGGCCCGAAGATGATGACGTGCTGCTCGTGTTAAACGGCGGCTTAGGTTCTTTGGAAGTTAAGCTGCCCGCGCCGTTGCCCGGCGCTGGGCCATGGCGCAAAGTTTGGAGTTCGGCTTGGGAAACTCCCGCTGAGACGCCCGATGCTGCCTCAGTTTCGGTTTTGCCGGGTGATGCCGAGCCGCAAGATAGCAAGGGCCACATCCGCACGGTGCAAATCCCCGTGGTGCAGCCTGGTGGCCAAATAATCCGCGAGCCCTTAGAGGTTGAGGTTACCGAAACCTCCGAAAACCCCATCGTGGAGGGCACGCACCCCGACGTGGTTCGCCTGCTAGAGCTGAACGTCCAAGTCTTCGTTGCCCACCGCCCCGCCGACTAATTTGGCGGTCTACTGCGTTATCAACCCCTTGCCTACTAGTTCGTAGGCGGCGGTGGTCTCTGTCTTGATCCCATCCAAATTATTAGCTTGCATATTGGATTTCCAGTTAAGCGGACTAAAAAAGCACTTTCGCGGCTCAGAGCTTTATTGAACTAAACGTAGTAGCGAAATGGATATCCATCCTAAATCATTCCGAAATTCGCTAGTTGTCTCCGTCTGACAGTACTTGATCTATTTTGGCTTTCCATTCAGGTCCGTCCTCTGAAACATCCCTAAGTTCTAGTATCTTCTTCACCACATCCATAACTTTCGATAACGAAAGCTCACGGTCATGGCCATATTGAGTTTCCAGCAGTGTTCGTAACTGCTTAATTGTGAATGGAGCAATCCTAAGTCGTAACTTTCTGTCGTCAGCATTGTACCAGGTGCCTACTCGGAACGTTTCAGCGGTGTTGGAGTTTATCGTTGGCGCAATAAATAGACCGTAAACGTCTTTTCCCGTGGCCTCATTGCTATACTCCTCTAGGGCGACGTGGTGTCGCACAGGGGCACCTTCCATTGCCTCTTGCCGAACCCCTTCCGACATTGTCACCTCAACTACGAGAACCGCTTTTTCGTATTTGGCAATAATCTCCGCGCTACCCCCAGGTGCAGTGCTGACCGGAAAGAAATCCTGATCGACTCTAAAGTTTCTCATTTCAGTTGGCGAAAGTTCATGCTCGCCAAGAGCTAAAATCACGCGCCACAATATCCACTCAAAATATGCAGGTCGTTCAGCTTTGGGGATTGAGATAGTTGAACCCTCGTGTTCGACAGGCCGGGAAGTTTCTAGGACTCGAAGGTATGTGAGAATCTCCCTTATTTGCTCAGACTGGAGCCGAGCATATTCCAATTCTTTTTGGTTGGATATAAGGTCTAGTAAACGATAACGTTGAATGGAAATATCGGCCACCGATGCAAGCTGCTCACCTGGCAGATAGGTTATTCCGAGTCTTTTAGCCTCTAGGGCCAAAGAATCTAGGTCCCGTTGCGCGGTCTCAAGGCTATCCGTTGGTAATTGAGCGCCAAATGCTAGTTGTTCTAGATATTCGATATCCCCAACCGGTGCTACAGAGGTATCTGCGAGGGCATACGCGAAATCCTTTCGGGCTGGCGCTAATGCAATGCCGCCATTCTTGCTGGTCTGGAATAATCCGGTGGCTCGCAGATACCGGAATACTACGTCTTGGTAATCGCGGAAAGTATCGGGAGCATATTTTGTGGCGATAGCGACATTCTCATATTCCACACTGTCAAATTTCTTCTTACTCGGCGCCCTTTCACGACGCGACCGCAAGTCCAATATCTCAGCGACGATCGAATTAACATCTTTCTCAGGATTACTCAACATTACAACTGATGCCATCTCGAGTTTCCCCAAATAAGGTACCGCCAAGGATAATTCAAGACTCCGCAATATCGAGATGACATGCACCAATGGGGAGAACTGTTGACAGTCAAAACGCCTTTCCAAGGGGCTGGGAATATGGAGGGCGCTTACAGACCGGAGAATGGTTTCTTGCTCAGCCATAATCGTGTCAGATTCTAAAAGCCGTATACCGTTGGGCGTCAGACTATATGGGGTATGCCCTGCTTCCTCAGAAATATCTAAATCGGACCATAAAAAGCCCATTTTAATAAGGCCACTTCGCCATTTTCTGGCGATTGACGGGTCTTTGTCATTCCGAGGGGATAGAGTAACAATGCCGTGATCGCGTAACGCATGTGACATTGCCAATTCACGATCGCGCCCCATTGAGCCTTCAAATCCAGCATCAATGAGCGCTTGCAGTCCGGGTTTAAGCCTGTATGGGTTTCTTATTGTTGTGTTGGCAATCTGCCAGAGTTGCGTTTTACCAGTCATCGGTTGCAGCCATGACCAACGAACAAGTATTCTGAAACAGTATTCCGATTATCATCAACTTTATTACTGTGCGTGCCAAACGAATAACGATAATCTATTGGGATCACGTCAACCTGACTTTTATACTTTGACAGAAGACTGATCATTTCATCCATAGTAGGAAACGAATTTGACGAGTAAGATACTAGTATATCGGAAAATCGATGTTTCCGGAAAAGTGTATCGAAAGCTTTATATGCTCCCGCTTTTGAAGAAAATGGAGTCGGATATGACTTGAACTTTTTGGTTGATGTATTCTCTTGTATTTCAACGCCTTTCCACCCCCGCACTAAACCTTCGACAAAATGGTATCGCCTAACATATTCATTGTCAGAAAGTGCGGTGTAGTAAGGAGGATCTAAATAGACCAACGAATTTGCAACGGGTGCTACTGTCATTGCATCTCCATGTCGAACCCGGCACTGCTTCCCAGAGTCGAACACAGAGTTGTTCAAATCGTTAACAGCCTCCAAGAAATGGTCTTGTATGCTAACCCTCAAATCTCTACGCCCGTCATCATAGCGCATCCCAGTGTAGGTGAAAATCCCCCTAGGCCTGCGCTTAATACAAGCTCTGACTAACGCGGCCATCGCGATGGCCCGCCGTTGCGGATTTCTAATTCCCTGGATTCCAAAACGCATCGAGTCTAACCACGCGTTTTCCTCTTCGGAATAGTATAAACCCGCGAATGTTCTGCTAATGAATCCATCGTTTACAAACCTCGACGCAATCATTTCTTGGGCTAATTCAGCCGGAAGAGTTACCGAGGAGTTCTCGATGGTAGCTTTCGCTAAATTTGCAGAGAAAGCCATATAATCATTTGCAATAACTTGCTTACCTTGCACCTTAAACATATAGGAAACAACACCTGAACCTGCAAACAAATCGAGTACGGTCTCATACTCAAGCTGCCGCGCAACATCCCAAATATCCAATAACAACTTAGACTTAGAACCCATGTAGCGGGTGGTTGGGAACTTGTTTACTTGTTCAGGTAGTGCATCTTTTACTGCGCGAACCTGAAGCCGCATTTTTGGAGGTGCAGTTACTATTACATCCTCACCTCTACGCGTGCTAGCATCAGAGGAAATACTCCGCCTAGTAGAGATGACTTCTCTAGACAGATCAGAAAACAATTGATGAACGAGAGGGTGATTCGAGTTTGTTATGATTACGAAACACCCAATATCTTGGAGTCGCTTAACTTCATTTGCAAGCAACACATGATCCTGATCAATGAATTGTTCAGCAGTATATCTGCGAAAATCCGAGTTTGGTCCGACCGGCAAATAAGGTGGATCAAGAAATACCAGATCACCGTTATTAGCATTTTGCGCTAAAACATCGCGGTAGTCCCCACCAATGATCTTGGTATTTTGTAGCCTTGCCGAAACCGCGAACAGGTTCGCGCAATCGATCACCGAAAGCGCTTGAGGGTTGCCCCAAGGAGTATTAAATCCCCCCGCGCGGTTAACGCGATATAGCCCGTTAAAACAGGTCTTATTGAGGTAAATAGTGCGGGCCGCAGCAATTGCTGAATCCAGGGTCTCCCAACTAAGGGCACGTAGCTCATAGAAAAAGTCTTTATCAATGGGAAAATCTTTAAGTTGGGAAATAACGGAAGTTACATCCTCTTTTAGCATATTATATGCATTAACGAGTTCAAGATTTTTATCGGCAATGATCGAAGATTGGGGGTCAGCCGCGAAAAAAACAGCGCCCCCACCAATGAAAGGTTCAATATAGCTATTATACCTTTTGGGGAACCTGGACATAATTTGCTCAGCCATCTGGGATTTGCCGCCAGCCCACTTCAAGAAGGGCTTCGCGTCCCTGGCAAAATCAGAATGACCTAAGCTGCAGTTCGGACACTGGTACCGTTCCGATTTGGCGATTGCAAAACTTTGGCTCACACTGTTGAGCGTACCTCACCCGAAGGACAAAACCTGGGACAAACACCAGTTCGAACTAGGTTTGGTTCGGACTATGATTTATTCGGCGGGCACGGTAAATGGCATCCAGAGTTTCGGAAAAATTCGGAATCAGATACGAATCTGTCGCAAAGTCTGGTTGGTTAATATCATCATTACCGAATTGCTCGCCATCCTCACCATCTGGTGCATTCAGGCTTAGGCTTTTCCAGGCGATGCAAAAGAATGCCAGCGGCAACTTTTTCTTTTCGGCCAACAACATTTTGATGTTCTTAGCGCCAAGTTCGATGCAGTTAAGCCCTTGTTTGGGTTCAACGCGCTCACCACCAGGCCCGTACCACGGATCATCATCGTCCCAAGACGCCAGACTTAGCCTTACCGATTCACTACCGAGGCCTAAGGCGGCCTTGTTCTCCCCCGTTTCTGGGCTTTGGTAGTCGAGATCCGCATTTACGTCAATGTAGCAATTGAGAGTTACGGGGAATTCGACCGTATCATCCAAGATAGGTATAAGTTTGTAGCTGGTTGTCACATCAAATAATACCCAATTAGGGTGTTTATCTGAAAATCGAACAAGCGGTAAATATTCTACTTGAAACCCACTGCGTTTGCCATTAACTTCAACAAATAATTCGCCTAGCGGGGTATTCAAGCGCCAGGCGGTTAGCACCGGGTGTTCTAGTTCTACGTATATGTCAGAGCCGTAAATTCTATCGCTTTTTTCCGCATCGACTTCGCTGACTCCGGTCATTTCCACAATACGCTTAACTGTGCCGCTAATAACCTGGTCGCCACCGATGCCGCAGCCGCCCTCGTAGTACCAATCATACCCGGCCTCACCTCGGCGCTCGGGCGTGGCAACCGGCCACCTCACCTCTTCGCCAACCGAAAAATCACGACCGCAGCACTCCAACTGGTAGCCGTCATACCAAACCGAAACGACCGTAACCATCAGGCACCCTGTCCCGACTTGATGAGTTCAGCCACCCGCCTAGTAACCGTTCGCCCCACCAAAAACTGGTTACCGCAGCGTTCCATTTGGTAACCGTCATACCAAACCGTTTTATCCGCCATGCCTTACCTTCCTAATACCCAATTATGTAGTAGCGCGATGGTTTCGCGCATATAAGTTACGGGAACTAAATACCAAGTTATCCCAGCTGATAAATGTCTATCAGCAACTCCCAGCCGAGTTACAATTTGGTTGGCCCGGTAAATATGAAAATCGTTAGTGATAAAGGCAGCGGTAAACCCTTGAGGAAATTTTTGGTTCAACAATTGACCGGAGAACTCAAAGTTTTCCACCGTCGATGTGGAGCGACCTTCTTGAATAATCAAATCATCCGGTACACCGCGTTCCTCTAAATATGCCGCCATCAACGATGCTTCGGTTGTGCTTTCTTGTGGGCCTTGCCCACCAGAAACCACAATAACCGCAGCCGGGTTGCGCTTGTGATAATCCACCGCAACATCCAGGCGCCGTGCAAGTGAATTGGATATCCGGTTCCCATGTAACGCGGCACCCAGCACAATCACCGCATCTTCATCGAACGTGGCATTATCGGCAGTACCGTATTTGTAAAGAAATACGGATAGACCTAATACCAATATCAATACACTACTAACTAACACCTGCAACCATTTCCAACCCCGTAGCCGATCAAACATTAACCCATAGGCCAAAAGCAACGCGCCCAACAATCCAGTAGTAATTAAGCCGATATTTATGTTAGCGCGCGCGGTAATTACTAAAGCCAACACATTCACCAGCAGCACACCGCCCAGCATGCAAAAGATTGCTCGCGGCGCTCGGTTACCGGATGCGCGGATTAAATTAGCCACGCCCATCAGCTTAACCGCGCAGCGGACATTGCCCGTTAAGAAAAACCGAACAACCGTATCAAACTAGGTGATTCTGCGCCGAGGGCGTGCAGCATCGAGCAGAACAAAATAGGATAGCAACGTGAGTTTTGAAGCCACCGGACACCCGCCGCTAGAGCCGACTTCGCACCTGAAACCGGTGCTAGTTAAGCAGCCCACCCCGTTAGCCACGCCGAATACCCCCATCGGGCGTATCCCGGTGATTGAGGTTTCGCCGGTGGTAGAAGGCGGTCGATGGCCCGCCAAAGCAGTGCCGGGCGAGGTTATCCCCATTGAGGCCACGGTGTTCCGGGAGGGGCACGATGTGGTCGGCGCAACCGCCGTACTTTACGCCCCCGATGGCACCATCAAGCAGCGCTCCCGGCTGTACAGCTATGAAGATGGCCATTCGCGTTGGGGCGGGGCTACCTTGCAGCCCGATGGCGAAGGCGACTGGACGTTCGCAGTTGAGGCATGGAGCGACCCATACAGCACTTGGGAGCATGATGCCAGCATTAAATTCCAAGCTGGAGTGGATCAAGAACTCATGGTGGCTGAGGGCAAGCTACTATTTGATCGTATTTTGTCCGACGATGAAGCTCACCGCACCCATCAGCAAACCGCAATCTTGCAAGACGCCGCCAATCAGTTAGGCGATGAATCTCGCAGTTTAGATGCTCGGTTTGCCGCCGCCGTCACGCCGCAAGTGCGTGAGGTAATGTGGCACGAGCCGCTACGCGATTTGGTTTCCAGTTCCCCGCGCTTCCCTTTGCGCGTTTCGCGCCGCCGTGCTCTATTTGGCAGTTGGTATGAGTTTTTCCCGCGTTCGGAAGGCGCTTGGAAGGATGATGAGGGCCATTGGCATTCCGGTACCTTTGAAACCGCCGCGCAGCGCCTACCCGTCATCGCCGAAATGGGCTTTGACGTTGTTTACCTAACCCCCATTCACCCCATCGGCACCCAATTCCGTAAGGGCAAAAACAACACCCTGCAAGCCTTTGGGGATGACCCTGGCAGCCCGTACGCCATCGGTAACGTTGAGGGCGGGCACGATGCCATCCACCCCGATTTAGGTACCGAGCAAGATTTCCGTGACTTTGTGGGTTGGGCTAAGTCGCTGGGCATGGAGGTGGCGCTGGACTTGGCGCTGCAATGCTCACCTGACCACCCCTGGGTTAAAGAGCACCCGGAATGGTTCAAAATCCGCGCCGATGGCACCATTGCTTATGCGGAAAACCCTCCCAAAAAGTACCAGGACATTTACCCGCTTTTCTTTGATTTAGACCCAGTGGGTTTGAGCAATGCGATTTACCACGTAATTATGCATTGGATTAATTTGGGTGTTACTTGTTTCCGGGTAGATAACCCGCATACCAAACCGCTCAATTTCTGGGAATGGTTATTAGCAAAAGTGCACGAGACTAACCCTGAGGTTATTTTCTTATCCGAAGCCTTTACTAAGCCTGCCATGATGGCCACTTTGGCCAAGATTGGGTTCCAGCAAAGTTACAGCTATTTCACTTGGCGTAATTCTAAAGAAGAATTATCTGAATACTTGGCTGAGGTATCTGGCCCGATGGGGTCGGTAATGCGACCTTCATTCTGGCCCACCACTCACGATATTCTGCCCCCTTACCTGCAACATGGTGGCGTGGCTGGTTTCGCGGTGCGTGCGGTATTGGCCGCTTTAGGTTCACCAACTTGGGGCATTTACTCTGGTTATGAATTAATTGAAAATGTACCGCGCCCGGGCGTTGAAGAACAAATTGATAACGAGAAGTATGAGTTTAAACCCCGTAATTGGGCGGTTGCCGATAACATTGGCATTAAATACCTGATTACTCGTTTAAATGAAATCCGCCGCCAGCACCCCGCGTTGCAACAATTGCGGGATTTGACGCTGCATTATGCCGACAATGACAACATCTTGGTATTCTCCAAGCGTGTTGCTGCCGCAGATATGCCAGTTGCCGCAGACCCATCGCTGCCCACCGCTACCCCCGAAGGTCACGATGACGTAATTCTGGTGGTGGTAAATCTGGACCCCTGGGGTACTCAAGAAGCCACCATCTACTTTGACCTGGCCGCTTTGGGCCTCACCCAGCATGACGGCCCGCCGCACCTGCCGTTCTTGGCCAAAGACCTGCTTAGCGGCGAGCAATACACCTGGTATGACCAAGCCTATGTGCGCCTAGATCCCAGACAGCGCGTGGCACACGTCTTCCAAATAATCCCGTAAAAACCGCTAAGCGGGCGCCTGGCCGTGTTGTCGTTTCGCTCGTGGACTTCCTCGTCCACGTCGCTGCACTCCGCCTTGCCATGCATCCCGCTAAGCAATTTTTTGACTTAAATTATGAGCGCTTTGGATAACACCTCAGATTCGTCATCATGCGGCCAGGCTGAAAGCCGCAGAACGCAGGATCGCAAAAACTCATCGAGTCTGCTAACTGGAGCATTTCAAATTACGGGCGAGCAAACCAATACTTCAATTGTGCTGCCTAATTTGATTATGGCGGGCGCGCCAAATGGAGTTATTACTAAAGTTTTGCGTTACCCGGCGCCGGTGCCGCACCCCGATGTAGAAGTACCAAGGGCTTTGCACCGGGTGGGTTACCATGGCGTGCCAAAAGCACTCGGATTTACCACTGCGGAATTGCCAGATGGTGAGGTAGTTACCACTTCAATTGCCTCGGAGTTGATACCCGATGCGGAAGATGGGTTCGAATTAGCATGCGCATTTGCGCGTAACAATAAATCCTTTGCTTCACATGCGGAAAAGCTAGGTGAAACAATCGCGCAATTGCACAACGCCCTAGCTATCGCATTCCCGGTAACTACGATGAGGAACCCGGCAGACTTTGTTGGCCACCTACATATGCGAGCCGAAAATGCTTTTACTTTAGTCCCTGAACTAGCAGGTTTCCGCGGCCAGATTGCTGCTCAATACGATTCTTTGCGAGATTCTGCGTTCTGCGAAAGCTTCGCTTCCTCAACGCAGAATGACGCGATGGATGTTAGGGAACTGAGCGTTCAAAGGATTCACGGAGATTTGCATTTAGGGCAGACCTTATTCCAAACTGGATACTCAACTAATCGTAGCGAAGAAAGTACGGAATCCTTTCCCGTCATTCTGCGCGACGTACGCAGTGAGGAAGGCGTAGAAACTCAAAAAGATGGACAGTGGTTTGTGTTGGATTTTGAAGGTGAGCCTTTAAGGCCAGCAGATGAACGCAGCAAGCCAGATTTTCCGGAACGGGATGTGGCGGGCATGGTGCGGTCGTTTTCATATGCAGCGGCAGTAGTGGCAGCAGCCCTAGATTCTGCGACTCACGCGCAGAATGTCGGCAGGGCATGGGAACATGAGGCGGCGGCATCGTTCCTAAAGGGGTATCAAAAACAACGCCCAATTGACAACATCGTGCTGGCAGCCCTGACCCTGGACAAAGCGCTTTATGAGGCCGTTTATGAGCACCAGCACCGCCCAACGTGGTTGCACATTCCGATTGCGGCAATAGCAGAACTTTTGGGCAAAAATCGGGTAAGTTAGTCTCAGCCATGCAAGCACCCAAAACCAACCGGGCGGCCTGCAACGATGCCAAGAACATGGAAAGCTAGAACTTATGAGTAATGTCGCCGCAAAGTCGCCAGCCACTGCAACCCCGGCTGCCCCAAATCTGGACCTTTCAGCTTATTACTCAATCCCGGAAGGCACGGCCTGGAACCCGCACTCGGTACTGGGCGCCCACCCGTTCAAGGCGGCAGACGGCACCCAGTGGTGCGTAATCCGCGCGTTCCGCCCCCTGGCCGATGAGGTCACCATCGTCACCACCAACGGCGAATACAACGCGCCACACCATGCTGCCGGTGTGTTTGAGGCAGTAGTACCGGCGGCTCCCGGCGGCGGCATCCCCGATTATCGCATCCGCACCCGCTATGGCTCAGATTCCGAAACTCAACCCGATGCTTACGCCGTACCCCCCACCTTAGGCGAAATCGACTTACACCTATTGGGCGAAGGCCGCCATGAGGAATTATGGAAAGCCTTAGGCGCCAACTACAAGAGCTACACCGACGCGCTAGGCAAAGTTGAAGGCACCAGCTTTACCGTGTGGGCACCTAACGCCCAAGCCGTGCGCGTAATTGGCAGCTTCAACCGCTGGACGCCCACCACCCCCATGCGTTCGCTGGGCAGCACCGGCATCTGGGAAGTATTTGTGCCCGGTGTGGGCGAGGGCGAACTATATAAGTTTGAGATCAAAGGCCCGGACGGCCACTGGCGCAGCAAGGCCGACCCGCTAGCCAAATGGGCCGAAGTGCCGCCCAACACTGCCAGCCGCGTGTTCTACACCCATTACAACTGGGGCGATGCCGATTGGATGAAGCAACGCGCCGCTACCAATCCACTAGATAAACCCATTTCGATCTATGAGCTGCACATCGGCTCCTGGAAATTGGGCAAAACCTACCGCGAACTGGCCGATGAGCTACCCGAATACATCAACAAGATGGGCTTCACCCACGTGGAGTTCATGCCCGTGGCCGAGCACCCATTCACTGGCTCTTGGGGCTACCAAGTAACTGGTTATTTTGCCCCCACCAGCCGCTTTGGCACGCCCGATGATTTCCGCTACTTGGTGGATAAGCTACACCAAGCTGGCATCGGCGTGATTGTGGACTGGGTACCTGCGCACTTCCCCAAGGATGAGTTTGCGCTGGCCCGCTTTGATGGCACGCCGCTGTATGAGCACCCGGACCCGCGCCTGGGTGAGCAACCCGACTGGGGCACGTATGTATTCGACTTTGGCCGCACTGAAGTGCGCAACTTCTTGGTTGCCAACGCCACCTACTGGTATGAAGAGTTCCACATTGACGGCCTGCGCGTTGATGCCGTGGCCTCGATGTTGTACCGCGACTATTCGCGTAAAGATGGCGAATGGTTCCCCAACATCTACGGTGGTCGCGAAAACCTAGAAGCAATCGCGTTCCTCAAAGAAGCCAACGCTACCGCTTACAAGCGCACCCCTGGCGTGATGATGATTGCGGAAGAATCAACTGCCTTCCCCGGCGTTACTGCTGCCACCAACCATGATGGTTTGGGCTTTGGCCTCAAGTGGAACATGGGTTGGATGAATGACTCCTTGCGCTACATGGCCACTGACCCGATGTACCGCCGCTACCACCACGGTGAGCTGACTTTCAGCCTGGTTTACGCGTTCTCTGAGCAGTATGTTCTGCCCATCTCTCACGATGAAGTAGTACACGGCAAGGGCTCATTGCTGAACAAGATGCCTGGTGACCGTTGGAACCAGTTCGCCAACGTACGCGCTTTCTTGGGCTATATGTGGACTCACCCCGGCAAGCAACTGCTGTTTATGGGATCCGAATTTGGCCAAGACCAGGAATGGAATGAAGATTACGGCCTGAACTGGTGGCTCAATGATTCACCGTGGCACGGAGCGCTATCGCACCTGGTAACCGACTTGAACAAGGTTTACAAGGCGCGCCCGGAGCTGTGGGAACGTGACTTCACTGGCGATGGCTTTGAGTGGATTGACGTGAACGATGCCGATCGCAGTACCTTGGCCTACCTGCGGAAAGACCGCCACGGCAACCCGGTGGCTTGTGTGATTAACTTTGATGGCCAAGCCCATGAAAACTACCGCTTGGCGCTGCCCATCGCTGGTGAGTGGACTGTTTTGCTCAACTCCGATGATAACCAATACGGTGGCTCGGGCGTAAGCAACGGCGCCTCCATCACTGCTGAGAAAGTGCCGTGGTACGGTCGCGACTACTCGGCCAACATCACCCTGCCGCCACTTTCCACCATGATCTTTGCGCCCACCCATCCTGCCAGCTTGAAGCCAAACGCTGATTCTGATGGCTTGGAAGCCCCCAACGACCCAGCCCACTAACAACTAAAACAGATTTAGGCCCAGTCATTTGACTGGGCCTAAATCTATCTCAAATAGTAATCTCGCGTGTGTTTGGGGTGGATTACCAGGCAGAGCATGAGCGAAGTGGAGGTTGACTCCATGAGCGGGTGTGATAACGCAGTAAGCCGCCCAAACAGGCCGAAATTTAGTAGTAGCCGCGGTTGTATTGGACAGGCCAAGCCGCAGCGGGGTTGTCTGGTGAGATGTTCAGGGTGTGGGCGGCGCGCAGCGGCCAGATTGGGTCGCGTAAGGCAGCGCGGCCAATCAAAACCACATCGGCATCGCCATCGCGGCGTACCTGTTCAGCTTGGGCTGGCTCGGTAATCAGGCCCACGGCAGCAGTTGGTAACCCGGTGAGTTCGCGGATGCGGCGGGCGGCGGGCAACTGATACCCCGGCCCGATGTTGGGGATGCGAGCGGGCATTACCCCGCCAGTGGAAACATCCACTAGGTCTAGCCCCAAGTCTTTGAGCGGCAACAACGCCGCAGCCACATCGTCCGGCTCCAAGCCGCCCGGCGTCCAGTCAGTGGCCGAAACCCGGACAAACACGGGCTTATGTTCCGGGAATACCGCCCGGATCGCGGTCAGCACCTCGCGCAGTAGACGCGCCCGGTTTTCAAGGGAACCCCCATACTCATCGGTGCGGAAGTTGCTAAGCGGGGAAAGGAACTGGTGCAACAAGTAACCGTGGGCCGCATGGATTTCTACTGCGTCAAACCCCGCTTTATCGGCGTTCGATGCTGCGGCCGCGAAGTCATTAATGACTTTCTCAATATCTGCCTTGCTCATTTCATGCGGGGCATCATAGCCGGGGAACGCAACTTCACTCGGTGCTACTGTTTGCCAACCAACAACGCCTGATGGATTCTGCGCCTGCGTCGCATCCGCTCCTTGCGCAGAATGACGTGATGTGTCACTTTCCAATGGAACGCTGCCTTGAGTCTCGGACCAGGGCCAGTAGGTTGAGGCTTTGCGGCCCGCATGTTGCAGCTGCACCGCCATCGCGGCACCATGAGCGTGGGCAAAATCTACGATGGGACGCCAAGCCTCAACTTGGGCTTCATTCCAAATACCGGTATCTTGCGGGGTAATGCGACCTTCCGGTGAAACCCCAGTGGCTTCAGCAATGATCAGCCCAAATCCGCCAACTGCCCGGGCACCATAATGCACTCGGTGCCACTCGTTTGGCACACCATCGTGCGCTACTACAGAATACTGGCACATAGGAGGCAGCCAGACTCGGTTCTTGACCGTCAAACTTCGCAACGTTATCGGCTCAAACAACAAGCTCACAACTACACCTTACCCGGATTAGACCGTGTAAGGGTTAAGGAAGGAATTTACGTAGCTTGTAAGGGTTTGGGACGATGTGGGCGGATTATCGACCTAAACCCTTACAGGGAATTGCTAATAAAGATAGAGGGCAAGCTTTTGGCGGGCCTTGGTTACGATGGGGTCGCCAGTGCCGAGCAGGTTGAAGTATTCAAGTAGGCGCACGCGGATGGCTTCTTTGGCATCGGCGTCGGCATCGGGCAGCAAAGCTAGTAAGCGGTCAAACGAGCTGGCAGTATTGCCATTGAATAAGTCCAGGTCAGCGGTTAACAACACCGCGGTCAACTCTGAGGGAGCATCAGCAGCGGCCTTCACGGCAGCATCGTCATAACCGGTAACTCGCTGCATCAAATGGACGTTGGCCAAGCCAGATACTGCCATGTCATCACGGGGGTTTTGCTTTAACGCGCGCTCATAAGCATCGGCAGCGGCAGGCCAATCCCCCGCTTCAATCGCATCGTATGCCTCTTGGTGCAAGGGCGGCAGCGGCGGTTCTTCAGGTTCCACCGGTGACGGCGCTGCTGCCCCATCTAACGGCGCGCGCCCGGTAATACCGTTTTGCTCGGCTGCAGCCAAAACCTGATCCAGCACGGGGCGTACTTCTTCCGCCGACGCTGCCCCGGCAAACAACGGCAACGGTTGGCCGGCCAAAAGCGCCACTACCGCCGGGACGCCCTGCACTTGGAACGCTGCGGCGATTTGGGGTTCAGCGGCCACATCGGCCCGCGCGAGCAAAAAGCGCCCGCCAAATTCGGCAGAAAGTGCGCCCAGGGTGGTGGCCAAATCGGCATTAACTTTGTCCGTTGGCATCCACAGCAGCATAATTACCGGGTATTGCGCTGAGGCTTGCACGATGGCGGGGAAAGTTTCGCCCGTTACATCAACCACATACCCACCCGCTGCGGGCGCACCACCAGGCGTGCCAGGCGCTGGAACCACGGGGCGTTGCAACACCGATAAGTCGATAGCGCCCCGCGTCGGAATATTTGGATAAGCCGCCTCACCACTCATGCCGCAATACCTTACAGTATCCGCATTTCAAGATTCCAGTGGATATCCATGTAATTGCACTAGCGTGGTCGTTCCGGCGGTTGAGCTTGTCGAAACCATAGGAGTGACCCGCAAGGATACCGGCCATCCTACTTTTATCTCGACTTTTTATGGCAACCGCCGGATTCCAAGGGTTATTCGGTGGGAGCTTCGCCTTCCTCGCCCTCTTCGGCAGGCGGGTAAGGGTCAGTTACGGTGGCGCCAGTTTGAATGTGCGAGTAGCCCAGCATGGTAACCAGTTGGCCCGACCCGGCAGGCGGGATATACAGCGCCACCATATCATCGTAAGTGGCAGTCAAAATGTTAGTGAACTCTTGCCCATATAACAAAGCCAAAGCCACGCCGGTTTGCGGCGCCAACACGGCACCCTCCATCGCGGCCAAGCGTTCAAAAGTGCGCAGCTGCCCAATCACCATGGCCCCGCCCTCGGCAGACCGCACGGCTTTGGGAGTTGGGACATCCACGGGAGTAACAGTCAGGGTGTAAGTACCCTCGATCCGGTCGCCTTGCAATGCCGCAGCTTGAGCGGCGCTCCACCCAGCCATATGGGTGCGGAATTCATCATCCGACTGGGGTTGGAAATTACCCACATAAGCAGATTCCCCACCATGAGCCAGTAAATCGGCATATTGGCGGATGGCCTCTTCGGGCGACATGACTAACCCGTCGCCGTCGTTGTACCAAACCTCCTCGCTGCCCACCCGCGGGTCAGCAAAGGCTGGCATAGTCACGCCCGGCATCAGCTGCACCCAGGCCCACAACCGATATGGCTCCCGCGGATTAACCTGCTCCAACGCAAGCAGACGCGGCGGCAACAGTTGCTCAGTCGGGTCCGTGATGGCAAACAGATTACGCGGCCAACCTTCAGTGATGGGTACAATTAACTGCTGGAAAGTTTCCGGGATTACCGTGATCTGGTCATTGTCATCGCGAATGGCGGCAACTTCAAGTTGTGAAGTGCGCACTGCCAGCGCCGGGCCGGTCACGCGATCAGCCAACACGCCCGGGTCGCGGTTGGCGGTGGCAGTCGCCAAGGTTGCTGATACTCGATCTAAAATGGAATTGGTCTGATCCAAGGTAAGCACGGGAGTCACTTGCGTGGGCGCCGCTTGGGGCGTGGGCAGCACTTCGGGCGCGCAGCTAGTTATCGCCGCACCGATTAGGGCCATCAAAATGCACGATGCTGCCGCAACTTTGCCCCTATTGTTCATCATTCGCCACCCTCAACGTCTGAGCCCTCAGCGCCTTCGCCGCTAACTGCTTCCACTTCACCAGTAAGGGTGCGCCGCGCGCGGCGGCTAGTGTTCTCTAGGCCCCAAACCGCCCGCCAATTAGCGGTGGAAATCGGGATTTGGCTGGTCAGCGCCTCTGGTTCGGGTACCGCTTGGATTACGCCAGTCAAAGAGTCTAGCATTTCGGTGTCGCCGGTTTCTTCGGCTACCCGGCGAGCCTCGCGCAACGCGGAGCGGCTGACGGGCGGGGTGTAAACCGGAACAGGAGCACTTTCGGCGGGTGCGGTAACAACCTGCTCGACCGGCGTTGGTGCTACAGGTTCGGCAACTACCGGGGTGGGTGCCACCGGTGCCACGGGCGCGCGTTTCGCCGCGCGGCGCCGGGATTCTGGGGCAGTTGGTTCAACAGATTTGGGTTCAGCGCTGCGACGACGTAACGAGAACCGATGCGAGCGCTTGGGTTTGGCCTCACCTTGAGGTGCCGCAGCCAAGATTGACACCGGGGCCTGCTCAGTAACAGGTTCGATAACAACCGGCTCTGGCTCGGACTCAACTACCTCAGGTTCGGGTTGAAGTACCGGCGTTAATCCGGAGGCCGCATCAGTAACAGGCGCTGGCACTGGCGCAACTACGGGAGCCGTAATTGGCTCAGGTTCGACGATGGGCAGCGGCGGAATGGCCAAGCGCTCTGGCTCAGCCCAACTTGGAGTTTCATCATCGGGCAATACCGCTGTGTAGGTCGGGGCCAACAAATCAGGCAGCGGGGGCAAAACGGGGCGCGACGGGCGGTAAGTAGCCCAATGCTCTTGTTCCACCGGGGCAGGTTCGGAGATTTCTGGGGTACTTTCCACTACCAGAGTTGGTTCCGGGATCAGTTCCGGCACCCCAGCCATTACAGGGGTTTCAACGGGCGTCGGGGTTTCGACAGGCTCAACCGCCGGAGATGGGATTTCGACAGGCGGCGCGGGGGCCTGCGCCGCAACCGCAGGCTCAGGTTCATCCCAGAACGTATCGTCGGCATCGTTCACATAAATACCAGTGCCCAAGTGGGTAGCTGGCACCGGCACCTCAGGCACAAACAACTCTGCCGGAGCGGGCGCAGCAGCTTCAACCACGGCGTGCCGCGACTTGCTGAGCAGCATCGCTGCACCCAACAAAATGGTGGCTAGACCTGCGCCGATTAGCGGCCATTGATATGGCGCTGTGACTTCACGCGGCCAGGTTAAAGTCAGAGCGGGCGGGTGGTTATCGTAATTGGCAGCGGCCAGTAGCACTAGGTTGGCATCATCGGGCAACTCGGAGATGTCAATGATTAGCGGGTCATTACCACTGCGTTCAAACAGCCACATGTCATTGCCGAGCAGCGCTGCCGGTTGATCCGGTAACCCACTTGCACCATCAGTGCCAGCGCTAACTTGCGCTGCTGTTGATAACTGCTCCCAAGAATGCAGGCCAGTTACCTCCGTGTAAGGCAGCCCGCCCAGCCAACCCATTACATCAGCTTCCCGGCCCACCACCACGGTAATTAGGTCTGAACCGCCCGGCGGTACGGGCACTACCGGGGTGGAAAACGCCAACTCTACCCGCTGATCAACCATGGTCAGCAGACCTGGAACAGTCACTAAATACCTGGATTCAGCATAGTCTGCTGCTTCATCATCGGGCAGCCTTACCCCTTGAGGGTAAAGCACTAAACCCTCGGGTGTGCTGGTGGCGGTGGAGGCAATGATTTCATCACTTTGGGGCCAGATTTGGGAACTCAAAACCCCCAGTACCGCAGCAATTGAACCGAGGCCCATTAGGCTCCCGCCAATTATTCTGCGCCGCAATGAGGTATTGGCCACAACCTTAGTTTAGATAATGTAGCCAAACCTGCACGTCGGAACGCACAATTATTAGCAGAAAACTATGTGATTAAGGCCAAAAAGATTTATGGGCGCGTGTGGTGTCTATGCTGCCTTTTAGGTCTAAGGTAATCCTTAAGTTTCGTCTGCCGCCCTAGTTTGCGCTGGGGCACGGTAGTGTAAGTTAACGTTGAGAGGTTCGGCAGTGTCTGAAGAGCGCACACTATTCCCCATCGCTATGCGCGGGTATGACCGGGTGCAAGTGGATCAGCAAATTGCACGTTTGGAGCGCGCAGTTGACCAGTCACGCCGCCAAATTGAGGCTGCCGATGCCCGCGTTTTGGCTTTACAAGCTGAGCTTTCCGCAGCTCACGCGCTGGTTGCCGAAAATGAGCGCCCCACTTATTCGGGCTTAGGCTCGCGCGTTGAGCAGCTTTTGCGCTCCGCTGAAGAGCAATCGGCTGAGGTGCTCGCTTCCGCCAATGAGCACGCCGCTGAATTGTTAATCCGCGCCCAAGAGGCAGCTGAGAATACTCGCCATCAGGCCACCCAAGAGGCGCACGATGCGGTATCCATTGCGCGGCGCCATGCTGAAGAGATTCGCGGCACGGCAAACTCTGAGGTGCAGGGCGTTTTGGTTTCCGCGCAAAAGCGCGCTGAAGAAATGGTAGCTAGCGCCGAGCGCGAAACTGCCATGTTGCGCAGCACGTTTAAGGCTGAGGTAGCTGACCGCAAAGCTGCTTTAGAACACGAAATTGCTGGCGCTAAGGCTGCGGCTGAACGCGAAATTGCTGAGGCTCGCCAAGCCGCTGACCAAGCCACTGCTGAGCAACAGCAAGCTGCCATTGCTGAGGTTAACGCTTTCCGTGTGCAGACTGAGCATGAGGCTGCCGCCATCTTAGAAGAAAGCCGCCAAGAGGCAGCCCGCCTAGCCGCCGATACTCACCGCGAAACCGCGCAGCGCATAGCCGCCGCCGATGCCGAGATTGCGGCGCAGCAAGCCGCTATCCGTGATGAACTCGCTGCCGCTGAAAACAAAGCCAACGAGCTTGTTAACCGTGCCCATGAAGAAGCTGCCGCACTAACTGCCGCGACCCAGGCTGCGGTTAATGAAAAGATTGCCGAGACTGACCGCATCGTAGCCGAGCGCGAAGAAAACTCCCGCGTGCAGCTGGCAGAGGCCGAGCGTGTTTCGGCTGAGCAACTGCACGCCGCTAATGAAGAGCACCTGCGCATCACTGAAGAGGTACGCGTACTCAAAGCTGAAACTGAACGTGTTACCGCTGAGCAACTCCATGAGTCGGAGCGCGCTGCCCGTGAGCGCTTAGATGGGGCTGAGGCCGCTGCTTCGCAACAACTGGCTGAGGCGGACCGCATCGCTCGCGAAAAGGTTGACGCCGCCGAAACTGCTGCGCGCGAGCAACTAGCTGAGGCAGATCGGATTGCAACGGAACGCGTGCAAAACGCTGAGCACGCCGCCCGCGCTGCTTTAGAGTCTGCTGCTGAAGAAGCCCGCGCCATCACCGAAGGTGCCCGCGCCCGCGCGGAAGAAGCCGAACGCGAAGCTGCTGAGAAACTGCAAAACGCACACGATGAAGCTGGTCGCATCCTAGAAGGCGCCCGCAACCGTGCCGCAGATATTGAAAATTCGGCTAAGGGCCGGGTTGCAGCTGCGCACGATGAAGCAGCACAGATTGTCGGCGACGCCCAACAAGCTGCTGCCGATCGCCTCGCCTCCGTAGGTGCTGAGATTACTGAGCGCCAAGAAGCAGCCCGGGCTAAGCTCACTGACACGCAAAACCAAGCCGCCGGTTTGATTGAACATGCCCGCCAGAAGCTCGAGACTGCCGAACATGAGGCCGCTGCGCTGATTGAAGATGCGTCCCACCGCTCCGCCAACCTCATTGCCGAAGCTCAACGCACCGCTGCCGAGCAGGCTGCTGCTGCCGCTGCTGACATTGCGGCCAAGCAAGAGGCTGCGCGCGCGCAAATCTCCTCCGCTGAATTGCAAGCAGCCCAGCGTTTGGACGCCGCTGAAAAGGATGCTGCCGAGCGTTATGGCGCGGCTAAGGCTGAGACCCAAGAGGTTATCAAAGCCGCCCATGAGCACGCTGCCGCTGCCGAGCAACGAGTTGCTGACGCTCTGGTGCAAGCCGAAAAGGTTCGTAAAGAGGCTGATGAATACGTACGCCAGATGATGGCGGACGCTCGCGCTCAGGCTGACCAAATTGTCACCAATGCCCGGAACCAATCCGACAAGATTTTGGGCGATGCTCACTCCGAGGCTGAGGCCCAACGGGCCACGGCGCAACGCCAATTCGAAGACTTAAGCCGCAAGCAAGAGTCCATCAAGAACTACTTGGGCGAATTGCGCTCCATGCTGGGCCGTGACGCCCAAGTTGCCACCGGACAGACCGCCATCGTGGACCAACACGAGGCAGAAGTAATAGAAGAAATCCAGTCTGAGGAATTCTAAGTCTCAATGAAAAGGTCCCGCTTGGCGGGACCTTTTCGTTTTAAGTTATCGCTCCTCTCGCAGGAAGTTCCGATTCGCTAGCGAATTTTTACTACGTAAAAATTAGAACCGCTCGGTCGAAACCACCTGCTACGTCGCTTTACGCCTCCAAAATGGTAGGCATAATCATTGGTTTGCGGCGCAGGCGGCGTGCGACGAAAGCTCCGAGAGTTCGGCGCATTACCTGTTGCAGTTGGTAGCTATCATGCGAACCGGCTTTGAGCGCGCTTTCTAAGGCGGTATTGAGTTCCGGTAGGATTTCGGTCCAAACCTCATCGGACTCGACCATGCCGCGCGCTTGGATTTGCGGGGGCACCACCACTTTACCTCCCGTGATATCAACCACGGCAACTACGGATATGAAACCCTCTTCGCCCAAGATGCGCCGATGCTTGAGTTCCTCTTCAGTGATGGCACCCACGGAACTGCCATCCACATAAATGTGCCCGGCCGGGACCTGGCCCACAATTTTGGCTTCACCATCTTTCAAGTCAATAACGTAACCATCTTCGGCTAGCACAATGTTTTCCGGCGGCACTCCAGTTTTGATAGCCAGGGCACCGTTGGCAACTAGGTGCCGCACCTCACCGTGAACCGGCATCACGTTTTTAGGGTGCAGAATGTTGAAGCAGTACAGCAACTCCCCCGCCGCACTATGCCCAGAAACGTGTACTTTCGCATTTCCGGAGTGCACCACGCGGGCGCCTAAACGTGTTAAGCCGTTAATGACGCGGAAAACGGAGTTTTCATTGCCGGGGATTAACGATGAGGCCAAAATGATGGTGTCACCCGGGCCAACTTGGATTTTGTGATCCCCATTAGCCATGCGGCTGAGCGCTGCCATCGGTTCGCCTTGGGAACCGGTTGACATTAGTACCAGTTCATCATCCTGGAAATCGCCAGTGTTTTTTAGGTCAATTACCACACCATCGGGCACATGCAAGTAACCAAGTTGCTCGGCAATACCCATGTTGCGCACCATCGAACGCCCCACAAATGCGACCTTGCGATTGTGGGCGGCGGCGGCATCAAGCACCTGCTGCACGCGGTGAACGTGGCTGGAGAATGAAGCGACCACCACCCGGCGCGGAGCGCCAGCAAAAACTGAGTCAATCACCGGGCCAATTTCGGCTTCAGAAGTGACAAAGCCCGGTACCTCGGCGTTGGTGGAGTCAATCATCAGCAGGTCAATGCCAGCTTCGCCGAGCCGGGCAAAGGCCCGCAGATCCGTAATGCGGCGGTCAAGTGGGAGTTGATCCATTTTGAAATCGCCCGTATGCAAGATGGTGCCAGCGGGAGTGCCAACTGCCACGGCGAGGGCATCTGGGATGGAGTGGTTCACGGCCACAAATTCGCAAGCAAAGGGGCCGAGCTGCTCTACATCGCCCTCTTTAACAGTGAGCGAATATGGGTTGATGCGGAACTCTTTGAGTTTGGCCTCGACAAATGCGAGGGTTAATTGCGAACCAACTAATGGAATGTCCGGCTTGAGTCTTAGCAAGTACGGCACGCCGCCAATGTGATCCTCATGGCCGTGGGTCAGAATGATGGCTTGAATGTCATCCAAGCGGTCGGCCAAGTAACTGAAATCGGGCAGAATTAAATCCACGCCAGGATGGTGGTCATCGGGGAAAAGCACGCCGCAGTCAATGATCAGCAGCTTGCCTTCATATTCCAGCACTGCCATGTTGCGGCCTATTTCACCCAAACCGCCCAGCGGCACAATGCGCAACGTACCATCCGCCAAGGGCGGCGGTTCCGGTAGCGGGGAGCGCAGGCTTGGCCTCCCGCTGTCGCTCGGTCCGCGACCGCCTAAAAGTTCTAGTTCAACCATACGTTTGTTATTTCCAATCAACGTTGATTCTCATCAAATACGTCTCGCACAAAAATACGTCATGCTGCGCATGGTTGCAGCATCTAGCGCCCTAACCTAGATTCTGCGTTCTGCGCACGCTTCGCGTACTTGCCGCAGAATGACGGGTATGAAGCCGTCGGTTGAGGAGCACGTTGGTGCGTCTCGAAACCACGGCGTGGTTCAGGCTTAGCCTAATACCCCAGCATCGGTGAGGCCCTTCTTGAGGGCTTCAACCTCGGCATCGTCGGCGGTGACAAGAGGCTCGCGGACGGCGCGGTTAGGGATTACGCCTTGCATTTCGGCGGCAGCTTTCGCCATCACCGCCTGCATACCCGCCCCGTTAATCGCTTGGATGGCGGGCACAGCGCTGACAAAACTTTTAAGAGCGCTGCCGTGGTCGCCAGCATCCCACGCATCAATCGTGTCCCGGAATTGCTTAGCTACCGCGTGCGTGGCCACGCCAATCACCCCCGCGCCGCCGTGGGCCAAGAAAGGCAGCAGCAACATGTCATCGCCCGAGTACCAAACTAGGCCTGTCTTGTGTTTTAATCCAGCGGCAGCGCCCACGTTTCCGGTGGCATCTTTAGTGGCCACAATCAATGGGTGCTTGGCCAACTCAGCGTAACTATCAGCAGAAACAGGTACGCCCGTGCGGCCCGGTACGTCATAAATCATGGTAGGCAAGCCGCCAGCTTCAGCCACGGCCTGGATGTGCGCCACTACACCTTTTTGCGACGGGCGTGAATAATAGGGGGTAACAACTAATATCGCGTCGGCTCCAGCTGCGGCGGCAGCTTTAGCCATTTTTTGCGCGTGGCTGGTGATATTCGAACCCGCCCCTGCGACAATTGTGGCTCTATCCCCTACTTCATCGACAATGGCGGCCACGAGTTGGCTTTTCTCATCGTCGGTGGTGGTGGGCGACTCCCCCGTGGTGCCATTTACCACGATGCCGTCACAGCCTTTCGCCACCAACCAGGCTGCCAGTTTGCGCGCTGTGGCGTAATCCACCTCACCATCGTCCGTAAAGGGGGTCACCATCGCAGTCAGCAGCGAGCCAAAAGGTCGGTCCGGGTTCGTATTAAGCACCATGGTCAAAACCTTAGACGTTTTTATCCCAACCTATGCCTATCCTCGCCGCGCTTTAGGTTAGCCAGATAAACCAGGGAGGTAGTTTTCTAACCCGAAGGTGAGGCCGGGGTGTCTGATAACTTCGCGGATGGCGAGCAGCACTCCTGGCATAAAGCTGATCCGGTCAAAGCTATCGGTGCGGATGGTCAGCATCTCGCCGGGGTTGCCCAGCACAACTTCTTCATGCGCCACTAAGCCGCGCAGGCGCACGGCATGGACGGGGATGCCGTCAATCTTCATGCCGCGGGCTTCAAAGCCGGTTTCGGTGGCATCGGGAAGTTCACCCATCCCGGCAGCCTTGCGGGCAGCGGCAATGCCTTCGGCAGTTGATTTAGCGGTGCCCGATGGTGCATCAACTTTATTAGGATGATGCAGCTCGATCACTTCAACCGACTCGAAATACGGGGCGGCGATCTTGGCAAACTGCATGGTCAAAATGGCACTGAACGCGAAATTGGGCGCAATTAGCACACCCAGCTTTTCACCATCGTTCCGGGTTTTGTTTAGTGCTTCTAGGTGTTCGATGACGCGGCCGCGGGATTCTTTGGTCCAGCCGGTGGTGCCAACCACCACCGAAATCCCAGCATCCAGCAGGGCGTGAACGTTTGCCTCCGCAGCAGTGGGGATGGTGAAATCCACGGCGACCTGCGCGCCCGCCGCTTTGGCCTTGGCAGCCAACTCGGCAGATTCGCCATCCACGATGTCGAGCGGGGCAACTAGTTCTAAATCTTCAGCGTTGTTTACTGCATCAACGGTGGTGCTGCCCATGCGGCCTTTAGCGCCGAGTACGGCTACCTTTACCATAATTTTCCTTGTCAGTCATAACCGAAGCGCGGACCGGGTTCCGCAGATTTTGAATTAAACGAATTAGCAACAATAGCGAGGCGATAAATAACAAAACCGGTACAAATAATATCGCTACGTTCAGGAACATCGAACCCATAAGCTCTACCACGCCGATATTGGTTTCATCAACAAAGGCAATAATCCGGCCATTCAGCATCGAAGTAAACACAAACGAGGCAAATACCGTAAGGAACAAAACCCAATCAACTAATCTGTTATCCGCCCAGTGGGCAGCGCCGCGTTTGGCCGCCGTAACTGCGATAACAACCAGAACGGCTGCCAGCAATAACGCAATGATAAAGAATGGCATTAGTTACTCCTGAAAAGGACCGACTCTTACTGTTGTGCGCGGTCGACTCGCTAATTCGGCGGCAATGGCTTGTACTTGCTCGGCGGTGACGCCGTTAATGCGTTCTAGGGATTCTTCAATAGAAAGTAATTCCCCATGCACCAATTCAGCCATGCCTAAGCGGGACATGCGTGAGCCAGAATCTTCTAAGCCCAAAACAATGCCACCACTTAATTGGCCTTTAGCGCGTTTGAGTTCTTCATCAGTAACACCAAATTCGCCAATTTTTTCGAGTTCCGCATGTAGCAGTTCTTCAACTTTTTCTACGTTGGCTGGGGTGCAACCACCATAAAGCCCAAAGATGCCAGTATCCGCATAATTAGAAGCGAAAGAATAAGTGGAATAAACCAAACCGTGCTTTTCCCGAATTTCTTGGAACAAACGCGAACTCATCGAACCGCCCAAAATGGCATTCATTACCGTTAAAGCAAAGCGGCGTTCATCAGTAGCGGCAATGCCAATGCAACCGACGATTACGTTGGCTTGTTCCACTCGGCGCGGAATAACCACGGTAGAACCAGAACCGAATTCGGCAATATCAGTTATTTGATTACGGCGCGGCGCGGGTGCAATAGCTTCGGATAAATCCCAACCGCCTTTTATCAACGCCTCTTGGACTTGGCCCACAAACTTATCGTGATCCACTCCGCCAGCCGCGGTAAATACCAAAGTATCTGGGCGATAATGCGATTTGTAATGGTCCCATACGGCATCGCGCGGTACGGCTTTAATAGTTTCCGGCGTTCCGCCAATTGGGCGCCCTAAAGCGTGATCACCTAAAACGGCAGCGGCAAATTTTTCATGTACCACATCTGAGGGGTCATCCTCATTCATGGCAAGTTCTTCTAAGATTACCCCGCGCTCTAATTCAAAATCTTTCTTTTCGAGTAGAGCCGAAGTAACCATATCGGAAATTACGTCCACCGCCATCGGGGAATCAGAATCCAATACTTTGGCGTAGTAAACGGTGTGTTCTTTGCCCGTGCCAGCATTAGTTTCACCGCCTACTTCATCAAAAGAAGTAGCGATGTCCATTGCGGAACGTGTTTTAGTGCCTTTGAATAATAAATGCTCTAAAAAGTGTGTGGAACCGAAATGGCCATTGGTTTCATCACGGGAACCCACACCCAACCAAGCGCCGATGGAAACCGAACGCAGCCCAGGCATTTGTTCAGTAAAAACGCGCACCCCGCCAGGCAGGATGGTGCGGCGGATAACCGTCCCATCCTGCCCAGCGGTGAAATCAGAACCTTCGGCCCCAGCGGGGACTAGCGGCAAATTCCAAGGCATAGTTAGTTTTCGATAGTGGCTTCATCATCGGCGGTCACATCGGAACCGATGTCACCATCGTGGTAGCCGTAACCATCACCGGCAGTGGCTTCCAACAAGTCGCCAGCGCTTTCGCTGGAGGCATCGTTTTCCACGGCGTCAGCGCCAGCATCGGGGCCGATGTGGGCAGAAGCGATGTTGATCGGTTCGAGGTCGAAGTCTGCGTGCCCATCCGTGGTTTCGAGACGAGCTTCGCTCTCCTCAACCGACGGATCAACACCTTCGGCTTCAGCCGGGATCACGGCCAGCAGCGCAATTTTGCCGCGACCATCGATCTCGCCAACCTGTACCTCGATCTCATCGCCTACCTTCAGCACGTCGGTAACGGCGTCAATGCGCTTGCCACCAACTAGCTTGCGGATTTGGGATATGTGCAGCAGGCCGTCTTTTTCCGGAGTCAGCGTAATGAACGCGCCGAAACTGGTGGTGTTAGCCACGGTGCCGGTGTAGAACTCGCCCGGCTTGGGGGTCGGAGCAGCAGCCTTGCGGGGCCGATCCTCATCGTCCCCATCGCGGTGGTCACGGTCCCGGCTCTCGCGGCCTTCACGCTCGCGGCGCTCGCGCGGTTCGCGGTGACTGCGGGTTTCGCCCTCGTGGCCTTCGGAAGCGGCGTTGTTTTCTTCGCCTTCCACAACCGCTAACAAAGAAACTTTGCCGCGATCGTCAATTTCGCCGATTTCAACTTGAACTTTATCGCCGACTTTTAGTACGTCTTCGATATTGTCAACCCGCTTGCCACCAACTAAGCGCTTAATTTGCGATACATGCAATAAGCCATCTTTACCAGGGGTGAGCGAAACAAAAGCGCCAAATTGAGCAGTTTTAACTACTGTACCCACATAACGCTCCCCTACTTCGGGGTTTTGCGGGTTAGCAATAGCATTAACCATATTGCGAGCAGCTTCTGCCGAAGGGCCGTCAATAGCGCCGATGTAAACCGTACCGTCATCCTCGATGGTGATTTCTGCACCAGTTTCTTCTTGGATTTGATTAATCATCTTGCCCTTTGGCCCGATAACCTCACCAATCTTATCCACGGGAACTTTAACGGAAATAACGCGCGGAGCATAAGGTGACATTTCATCAGGAACGTCAATGGCTTCTTGCAAAACATCTAGGATGGTGAGGCGCGCATCGCGAGCTTGCTTTAACGCATCGCCCAAAACTTCGGCCGGAATACCATCCAACTTAGTGTCAAGCTGAATTGCGGTAACAAAGTCGCGAGTACCGGCAACTTTGAAGTCCATATCGCCAAAGGCATCTTCAGCGCCCAGAATATCGGTTAATGCCGCATAACGCGTTTCACCATCAACGGTATCCGAAATTAGGCCCATGGCAATACCGGCCACGGGGGCTTTCAGGGGCACGCCCGCGTTCAGCATCGACAGGGTGCTAGCGCAAACTGAACCCATGGAGGTGGAGCCGTTTGAGCCCAGCGCCTCAGACACTTGGCGGATGGCGTACGGGAACTCTTCGCGGCTAGGAAGCACTGGTACCAAAGCGCGCTCAGCGAGGGCGCCGTGGCCGATTTCGCGGCGCTTGGGGCTACCTACGCGGCCGGTTTCGCCGGTGCTGAAGGGCGGGAAGTTGTAGTTGTGCATGTAGCGCTTGCGGGTAGCTGGCCCGAGCGAGTCAATTTGCTGTTCCATGCGCAGCATGTTCAAGGTGGTTACACCCAGAATTTGGGTTTCACCACGCTCGAAAATGGCGGAGCCGTGTACGCGAGGCAATACCTCAACTTCGGCGCTCAGGGTGCGGATGTCGCGCAGGCCACGGCCATCAATGCGAACGCCATCGGTTAGCACGCGTTGGCGTACCAAGTTCTTTTGCAGCGACTTGAATGCGGCCGAAAGTTCTTTTTCGCGCCCTTCAAATTGCAGGTCAAAGCGCTCGTGGATGCTGCGCTTCACATCATCAATAGCGGCTTCGCGCTCGGCCTTGGGGCCAATCATCAAAGCTTCAGCAGTTTTGCGGCTGAATTCGGCGGAAACTACCTCATAGGCATCATCATAATAATCAACGAATAGCGGGAATTCCAACGGCGGCTTTTCAATTTGTTCCGCTAAGGCAGCTTGAGCCTCGCACAATACCCGGATAAACGGCTTGGCGGCTTCAATACCTTGGGCCACAATTTCTTCGGTGGGCGCAGTGGCGCCGCCTTGAATCAAATTCCAAGCATCATCTGTGGCTTCGGCTTCAATCATCGCAATGGCAACATCGTTATCTTCGGTAATGCGACCAGCAATTACCATTTCAAATACGGCGCGCTCTTTATCGGAATACTTGGGGAATGCTACCCAGTGGCCATCAATAAGCGCAATGCGAACGCCGGATACTGGGCCATCAAAAGGCAAACCGGAAATCTGGGTGGATAACGAAGCAGCGTTGATAGCTAATACGTCATAAGCATCATCGGGGTGGATTGCCAATACTGAAACTACAACTTGTACCTCATTGCGCAAGCCTTTTACGAATAGTGGGCGTAAGGGGCGGTCAATTAGGCGGCAAGCCAAAATAGCTTCAGTGGATGGGCGGCCTTCGCGGCGGAAAAAACTGCCGGGGATCCGGCCTGCCGCATACATTCTTTCTTCCACATCAATTGTGAGTGGGAAAAAGTCGAATTGATCTTTGGGATCTTTACCGGCAGTGGTTGCCGATAACAACATGGTTTCGCCATCTAAATAAGCAGAAACCGAACCCGCTGCTTGGCGGGCTAAGCGGCCAGTTTCAAACCGAACCGTTCTGGTACCGTATTTACCATTGTCAATAACGGCTTCCGAAAATTTGATTTCGGGACCCTCCACGGGTGCCCTCCTCTTCTTAACATACCCACGCTCACCTTGAGCGTGTTTTCATAACATCAGTTATTCTTTTGCAATTTTCATTTAAATTAACCTTTAATTCAAACTACTAATTGCATCTACTTTCAGCCCTTTGCTGATTGTAGATAGTTTTTGTTCGATGACGATGCAGCATCGCCATCGTGCTAGGTCCGTGACCTCGCGCTAGTTAATCAGAAAGCCCAGGCCAATCATAGACCTGGGCTGTTTCTGATATTGATTATGACTACTTGAATGTGTCTGGCGTTATCGACGCAGACCCAAACGTTCGATCAAGCGACGGTAACGCTCGATGTCGATGCTTTGCAGGTAACCGCTGAGGCGGCGACGTTGACCAATCAGCAGCAGCAGACCGCGCTGTGAGTGGTAATCGTGCTTGTGCTGTTGCATGTGGGTGGTCAGGTCTTTGATGCGCTGGGTCAACAGAGCAATTTGCACCTCGGGCGAACCGGTGTCGCCTGGGTGAGTGCCATACTCTTCGATGATCCGTTGCTTGGTTGCATTATCCAGAGGCATATTGCGATCCGTCCTTACAAGGTGTTGTTGCGCGGTGCCGCTGGGCTTTTCCCAGGGCGCTCTCAATCCGCGGCCGTTCTACGGCGACCCTCAACAATACGCCTATCTGACCGGAAATCCAAACTTGCGGCACTTGGACAGCCACTGCGCGGCCAGGAGTTCCTGCGTCTGCGCTCAGGATGACCGAAACGCCTGCGCGCAGGGTGACGGAAACGTCTGCGCGCACCACCCGCCGTCATTCTGCGGCAAGGCCCAGTATGGGCCGCAGAACGCAGAACCCTAGCTTCACTTGATGGATTTACCGGTGAAGCCTACGGGTTTTTCTTTTGGTTCGGAGTATTGGGCTTTTACTGAGCTGTCACGGTAGTTGGTGCGGGCGTGGGTGGCATCGCAGAAAGGTTTGTCTTGCGAGGCGCCGCAGCGGCACAAAGCCATGCGGTTGCGAAGTTCGTATTCAAAGCCGTCAACCCCCACCAGCTGGATTGGCCCCTGAACATATAACGCCGATGACGTAGCCTCGGCCGGATCTTGCAGCACCGAAATTTCGGGTTGCTTTTCGGACTCCAGCGGCTTTCCATCGTTATCAATTTCAACTAGCCGCCCAGCGATGCATTCCGAAACCCCGATGATGGCTTCCCGGCGGTTGTTTGGGTCAGAATCGTGCTCGGTTAGTTGCCACACATCGCCCGGCTCGCGGTGGCAGAAGCGGGCATAGGCGCAGCGGTCATCATCGAGTAGCGTCATCGTCGAACCCTCAACTGTGTCAGCGATGCGCTCGGCAAAGGGGCGGCGGTCGGCCACTTCGGAACCATCAAATCCTTTGGCGAGGTGCGTACCATCGCAAAATGGCGCGGTGTGCGAGCCGCCGCAGCGGCACAGGTCATACTCGGCAGATTGCGGGAGATGGCGGCCCTCGCGCAACTCATTGTGGTGGCCCACCGGGGTAATAATTTTCTCATCCAGCGGCACACTGCCTGTCACGTGATACGGCCCGCCCTTAGTTATATGTATCGCGCGCTCCGCTTTTGTTGAACTGCCCGATGCCGCAGCCCCACCTGAGTTAACCATCCCCTAAACTTACCTTGAACCGGAGTTTCAACCTGGCTCAAACTCGGGGTTCCCCGGAAATTCGTTTACGAGTTTATGGGGTGAGAACCGCCGGTGTGCTCCGTTAGTTTTTCGGCCTCAGCTACATCGTGGTTCATGGTTTCGATTAGCTCTGCTACGGAATCGAATTTGAGGGTGTTGCGGATTTTTTTGACAAATTCTAGGCGCACGGTTTGACCGTATAAATCCAGGTCATCACGGCCTAATACGTAGGCTTCAACGCGGCGTTCGTTGACATCGGTAAAAGTGGGGTTGGTGCCGATGGAAATGGCAGCCGGTTGGCCGGTTTGGTCGGTAGCGGATTTGAGGTACCCGGCATACACGCCATCGGGCGGGATCAAGCCCTGAATGTCGGCCAAATTGGCGGTAGGGAAACCGAGTTCTCGGCCCCGATGGTCGCCATGCACTACCAGGCCGGTCAGGCTGTGATTGCGGCCTAAAATTTGGTTGGCAGTTGGCATTTCACCTTGCCCGATGGCGCCACGCACGGCGCTTGAAGACCAACGCGAAGTAACTTGGTCGCCTTCGACAAAGCGAGGAGATTCATCCGAGCCAACGGCGTGAAATTCAAGCACTTCAAAATTGAAGCCGGGCGCTACAGCCCGTAACGTACTTAAATCCCCCGTGTTACCTTTGCCGAATTTCGCATCAGAACCTAGCACAATTACTTTGGCATCGTATTTATTAACTAAATAATTTTGGATAAACTCAATATCAGACTGGGCAGCGAAGTGCTTGGTATATGGAATTACCTCCACGCGGCCAATCCCGGTGGCTTTGATCTGTTCTAGCTTTTCTTCCAGCCCGGTAATAAGTTGAGGCGCCTCTTGTGGGTTATGAATTAGCGCCGGGTGGGGCTCAAAGGTAATTGCTAAAGAGCTTAAACCCCGTTGTTTGGCAATGTTGGTGGCAAACTCAAGTAAGGCTTGGTGGCCTAAATGCACACCATCGAAATTCCCAATCGTGACTACGGTTCCCATGGGAATACTACTTTCGGTTTGGCTTTATCACTTGCGGCTGCGGGTTCGATGATGGCGACTAATTCAGGCGGTGAATCACTAAGCGTTCCTGGATTCTGCGACTGCGCGCAGAATGACGGTGAAAATAACGCAGCCGTTACCGTATCAGTATCGCCCTTTTCGATAAACTTACCTTGGCGCAATTCACCGGCTTCAAATTCCGAAATGGTACGGGTCGGTAAGAATAACGCTGCTGCCTCACCTAACGGTATGGTTGGAAGAGGCTCCCCCGCCCCATCGTCATTCTGCGCGGAGTCGCAGAATCTAGCAAGCTGATCAAGGGTTTGCGCTTGGCTCAAATCGACTTTGCCAATGCGGGTGCGGCGTAGCATTGTTAAGTGGCCTCCAGTACCTAATGCTTCACCTAAATCGCGCGCCAAGGCACGCACATAAGTGCCAGAACTGACTACTACATTTACTGTTAAGTCAATAACCGGAACACCATCTTGAATAGCATTAACAATATAGGTAACTTCAAATTCACTTACCGTAACTGGGCGTGCTTTAAGCTCAACTTCTTCACCTTCACGCACCAAATCATAAGCACGTTTGCCATTCACCTTGATCGCGCTCACGGCTGTCGGCACTTGGTCTATTTCACCAGTTAATTTCTCAATTTCGGAAAGCAACATTTCAGAGGTAATTTGTTTGCCGGTGATTTCGCTCTCTAGATTCTGCGTCTGCGTCACTACCGTTCCTTGCGCAGAATGACAGTTGGATTCGACATTTCCTGAAATAAAAACAGCACTGGGGGCTGCGGCGATTTCGCCTTCGGCATCGTCGGTGGTGGTGGCGATGCCGAGGCGGATGGTGGCGGTGTAGGCTTTGTCTGAGCCGGATACGTAGGTTAGCAGCTTGGTGCCTTTGCCGATGCCGCAGATCAAAACGCCCGTGGCCATTGGGTCCAGGGTGCCGCCGTGGCCCACGGCGCGAGTGCCACACAACCGGCGCAGCCGGGCTACCACATCGTGCGAGGTAATGCCCTGCGGCTTATCCACCACGATGATGCCATCGGGCGAAGTTGGGCGACGGGGAGGTTTTGGGCTAGACGTGGGGGCCGCCGGTGGTATCTGTACCATCTACCTTGGTTTCATCGGCGTTGTCAGCATCATCCAAGGAGTCGAAATCATCCAGTCCCTCATTTTCATGCGGAGCATCCAGGTTTTCTTCAGAATCGGTTAGCGGATCAAAACCGCCGTGATGCAAGCCATCGAACTCGCGGTCCGCTTGGTCGTCACCAGCCCGGCGCCCGCCATCGCCATAAACATCCGTAAAATCAAAGTCGCTATCGCCCCCATCATCGTCGGAGGATTCTGGGCGAACAAACGGTTTGCGGTATGGGTCTTCCCCATCGGCATAGGTTTTACCCTCGCGCAAGGCAGCCACCTCAGCATCGCGCTTTTGAGCCTCAGTTAAGGCATCATTAATCACGGCAGCGGTTTCCGGTACGGCATCTAAATGGAACGTGAGCGAGGGCGTGAGGCGCAAACCGAGTTGCTTGCCCACCTCACTGCGCAACAAACCCTTGCAGCTTTCCAACGCAGCAGCAGTTTTTTTCTGCTGCTCCGCATCGCCCAACACAGTATAGAACAACGAGGCTTGCTGCAAATCACCGGTCACGCGCACGTCCGTGATAGTCACAAAACCCAAGCGTGGATCTTTGATTTTGGTATCCAGCATCGAAGCCACAATTTCTTTGATGCGATCTGCAGTTCTACGCGCGCGCGGGTTTTCAGCCATGGCCGTTAGTCTAGTACCGGCCACGGACACTGCGCCAACTTGGTACCTAGCCTGGGCGAAAAGGCGTTGGAGTTCGGAACGGACAGAACATGGCCGGGAAGCGGAGGCCTTCGCATTTGGATGCCTAGACCAATTAATCTCTTAGTTACCGAGGTTCTGCGCTCTGCGCCCCTGCGTGGCTTGCCGCAGAATGACAACGTAAATAGGGGACATTAAGACAGTAAGGATTTGATGTCTTCGGCGGTGAGGCCGGTGGTGGTGGCCGCGTCATCGTCCCTCAGATCATCGCGGAGCACGGCGCCGACCAGGGCAGCTTTGCGGGATTTGAGGGCCATTACCTTTTCTTCGATGGTGTTTTCAGAAACTAGGCGCGTGACCATCACGGACTTGTTTTGCCCGATGCGGTGCGTGCGGTCAATGGCTTGCGCCTCAACCGCCGGGTTCCACCAAGGGTCTAGCAGAAATACGTAATCAGCTTCGGTCAGGTTGAGGCCAAACCCGCCAGCTTTTAATGAAATTAAGAATAGTGGCGCAGTACCTTCTCGGAATTGATTAATAACTTGGGGTCGGTTTCTAGTTGCACCATCCAGGTATGCAAAATCAATGTTTTCTGCATTAGCCCGCTGCGCCACTAAAGATAAGTAACTGGTAAATTGGCTAAACACCAAAACGCGGTGACCCTCGGCAATAATTGACTCGAGTTGGTCAAATAGCACATCTATTTTCGAAGATGGCACGCCAATATGTTCTTGCTCGTCAATTAAACTCACATCAAGGGCGGCTCGCCTTAGAGTAGTAAGCGCTCGGAATACCGCCACTTTATTCGCTTCATAATCTTCTAGTAAACCAAGTACCCGTTTACGTTCGCGCGCTAAATAAATGTCATAAGCTCGGCGGTGAGCCGGGTCTAATTCAACATTTATTACTTGTTCGATGCGGGGCGGCAATTCTGGTGCTACCTGCTGCTTAGTTCTTCTTAGCACCAGGGGTTTGACTCGGCGCCTTAGGAGTTCTAAACGTTGCTTGGCATATTCGGTAATGCGTTCATCAACTTCTGGTTTGTGCATGGCATCAACTGGGCGCGAAAAGTCTTCACGAAACCGCTCATATGTGGGGAATAAACCAGGGGCTACTACCGCCAAAATGGCCCATAGCTCATCAATATTGTTTTCTAGCGGCGTACCGGTGATAGCTAATTTGAATGGCGCTTTGAGTTTGCGGGCAGCTTGGTTAGCTTTGGTAGCGCGGTTTTTAACAAATTGCGCTTCATCTAAAATCAGGCCACTCCACTCAGCTTCCCTGAACCGCGCTTCACCAAGGCGGAATATGGCATATGAGGTTACTACTACATCGGCACCTGCTATGGCTTTTTGGAAAAGCACCGGGTTACCCAGCGTTTTGGGAATTACTACCACCTTTAACTCTGGCGCAAATTTGGCTGCTTCAGTTTGCCAGTTGCTAACTACTGAAGCCGGGGCAACTACTAAAAATGGCGGGGAATCTGGTTGGGTATTTTTAGCGTGTTGGATTAAGGCTAGGGTTTGCAGGGTTTTGCCCAGGCCCATGTCATCAGCCAAGATGCCGCCCAACCCGTATTGCCAGCAGAAGGCTAACCACTGGAACCCGGCGGTTTGGTATGGACGCAAGGTCGGGGTGATTTCGGGTGGGACAGGTACGGGCGGCGCTGGATTCTGCGTCCGCGTCACTGGCGTTCCTTGCGCAGAATGACTGGAACCAGCACCTTGTTCCGCGGTTTCGAGGTCCTGCGCTCCCCACCCTTCGGGCGTGGCCGCAGGATGACGAGGGGTCGGTTGCTCAAGTTGGCGAAGGAGTTGGAGTAGGCCACCTACGGATTTTTTCCAATTTTCGGATTGTTCTACTACATCGGCAAGTTCAGCTAACTCATCCCATAAGGCAACTTGGTGGCGGCTAACGCGTAATTGGCCGCGCTTATCCGAAACCCGATCAGCTTCGGCTAATAAATTACGTAAGGGTTCTAAAGATGGGTGGTTTAGGCGCAGCCAACTGCCATCTACTAGCATCAATTTCTGTTTGCCCTTGGCTAATGCCTCTAGCACATTAGGCAGCGGCACTTCTTTTTCCGCTACTTTTATGGTGACAGCTAAATTAAACCAGTCGGCATCAGTACTATCCGTGGCGGCCAGTTCAATAATGGGCTGTTCGGTTAATTCAGCGAAAGATGGCGTACCAATGGTTACTACTTCGACTCGGTTGACCTGCGCAATTAAGGGCAGAATCTCCTCCGCTAACTTCATCGCATCAAAACCGGAAAAAGCCAAATCACCATGTACTGGTAATGAATTAAGCCCAGCATTCATTAATACTTGAGTTAATTCGCGCCACACCCGCACTTCAGCAGCAGTGTCTCTAATTAACGCTGTGGCAGCATCATTTAGCGCAAACCTAGTAACCTCATTATCGCTGGACTGGTATTCCCAATGCACTGACAATTGGGCAGTAGTGGGGTTAACAAAAGTCGCAGTAACAATTAAGGTGGGTTCATGTTTTTCAGGTAAAGCAAAAGAATCATCGCTACTAACCAGTGGCAGATGTTTGCGAATTTGAGGTAAATACTCTTTCACCAAATTTAGCGAGTATTCCGCCGGGACGGTTAGTACCCCATCGTCGGTACCGAAATCCAACAAATGGATGGCTGATGGGTTCAGCGGCCCATCTAACGGCCCCAAAGTGACTTGCCAACCAACGTTGGCGCCCGCGTCCTCATTCTCCCCAACACGGGGCACCGTGCCAGGTTCAGCAACCGCAAAGACCCCATGCTCCCCGATCAGCCCCTTGAGTTTAACTGGGGCGTGTTCACCATCAAACAACAAGCGCGGCGCCATCGTCACTTCATCGTCGCTGCGCTTAACATCAAGATGTAGTTCCGCACGGTTGGCAAGCACGATGGTGTCACGCGTGGAGTTTGCCAAAAAGGGGATGCCCAGCTGTACCGCGCGCGCGAGTTGCGGCCACAGCAAGCGTCCCGGAATTTCCGCCAATTCGACCCATTCGGTAGCACCCCAGACTCCCTGCGGGCGCATGGCAGCGACTTCGGCAAACCACTCGCGGATGGTGGGGTCAAAGTCATCCCCACCATGATGGCGGCGTAAAACATCCCAAGTTAGCTCCCAAGCTCCACCGCTCCACTTTTTGGTGCTTGGCTTGTATTGCACCGGGCGTACAGAGATGGCCAGCGCAGCCCGCCCGATGTTGCCAATCGCAGAACGGCGGGCAGCGTCTTTTACCAAGCCATCTACCCGGAACTGCAAACCGAGTTGGGTTTTGGCAGTGAGTTGATCAAAATCGGTGGGCGGTGTTGCTACATCGGGCGCGCTAAGGCTGCCGCGCCTTACTGCTGCCGAGCCCTCAGCCCGCGCCAACATCCCGTCTAGAGTTTGTCGCCACGCCGGGATTTTTGGCGGGGTGGCAATTGAAAATTCTCTAGGTGCCCCGGCCGCCGCCAACACGGTGGCTACTACATGTTTGCAATTGCTTGCCACCGGGCAGGTACAGTCACCGCCGGTAAAATCGTTGCGCTTGCCTAGGTACACCCAGGTGTTGTAGCGCTGATGTTTGCTGCCTACCACGCTGCCGTGGATAACATCGCTGCCCGGCTCCCAAGTGAAACTAACTACGCGCCCCGCCTCATAATAAACGCGCCCTCGGCTAACCGTGGCTGACCCGCAGAGCGAGTTGAGTCGAGTTAGCGATAAGGCAACCAAGGCGATCCTTCAGATAAGGGGCAGAAACTCCCAGAATACAACATCTGCGATGAAGAAGGCGTCAGATTGGATGCAGATGCCAGGCGGAACGAGAGCGTAGTGGAGATTCACTCCATGAGCGACAGTGACAACGCCGCAGATGCGTTCAAGATGATGCCTTATTTAGGAAGCTACGGCGTGGTAACGGCCTTTATCCGTATGCACCGTGAACGGCATCCCAAACGCTGCCTCCAGGTTGGGGCCATTGAGCGTGGTTTTGATGGGGCCCGATGCCACCACTTTGCCGCCGCGCATCAGCAACAGGTGGGTGAAGCCAACCGGAATAGTCTCAACATCATGCGTGACCAGCACAGTTACCGGGGCGGCTACATCCTCAGCCAAGGCAGTTAACGTGGCCAGCAGCTTTTCGCGTGCAGCTAAATCCAAGCCAGCGCTGGGTTCATCTAGCAACAGTATTTCCGGATTGGGCATTAGCGCGCGGGCGATGGCGGTGCGCTTTTGTTCGCCAGATGACAAAGTGCCGAAGGTTCGGTTGTGTAGGTTTGAGATGCCAAAGTCCCGCAGCAACTCGTTAGCGCGCACTAAATCTTCAGTTTCATAATGCTCGCGCCAGCGCCCGGTAACAGCGTAAGCGCCCGTCATCACTACATCGTGAACCTTTTCATCGTTTGGTATCAAGGCAGATAGCGCCGACGATGCCAAACCGATACGTGGGCGCAGTTCGGCAACATCAGCCTTACCCAGTTTCTCACCAAGTAGTTCAGCCTGGCCCGAGGTGGGGAACATCCGCGCGCCAGCCAGTTGGATCAGCGTGGTTTTACCAGCGCCATTGGGGCCCAACACCACCCAACGTTCGCCATCGTGCACCTGCCAGTCGGCACGCAAAATTTCTTGCCCGCCTCGGCGCACTACCACGTTCTTGAAGTCGATTACGTTCACTCGTTAAATCCCTTTGTTATGGAGATTCTGCGATCTGCGCATTCTAGGCGCGGGCTACACCCGCCGCTGCGCTCGCCCAGCATACTTGCCGCAGAATGACGTGCGTGGTCTATTTGGGAGTAGTTTTGGCTAGGACATCTTGGTAAACGTCCATGGTGCGGTCCGCGATGGCGCGCCAGCTGAAATGGTCTTCAGCGCGTTTGCGGCCAGCCTCCCCCATTGCCTTGGCCCGGTCCGGGTCGGATAACATGTCATTGATGGCCGCAGCCAAATCATTGACAAACTTTTCTGGATTGATTGGGGTGCCGGTGCCATCGGTTACTTGCTCAATTGGTACCAAGGTGCCGGTCACACCATCGTCCACTACCTCGGGAATACCGCCGGTGGCGCTGGCAACCACGGGCAAACCAACCGCCATGGCCTCCAGGTTTACGATGCCGAGCGGCTCATAAACCGAAGGGCACAGGAACACTTGCGCGCTGGATAGCACCGCGATCAGTTCCGGGCGCGGCAGCATTTCTTCGATCCAGATTACGCCCGCATTGTCATCAGTGAACTCAGTGCCAGCCGCCCTACGTTGTTCGCGCAACTTGGCTACTAAGTCACGGCACTCTTGCATAATCTCGGGGGTATCCGGGGCGCCAGCGCACAGAATCAGTTGCACGTTAGGTGGCAGTTGCTCAGCCGCACGCAACAAATATGGCAGACCCTTTTGGCGGGTAATGCGACCGACAAACACAGCGGCAGGTTTAGTCGGGTCAATGCCCAAGCGGCGCACGGTGGCATCGGCAGCCGCCGCCTCAGGGGAGCCAGGCACAGGGCGCTGCCAGCCACTTAAATCAATGCCATTATGCACTACATATACCTTGGCTGGGTCCAGAGCCGGGTATGAGCGCAGAATGTCATTACGCATACCGGCAGAAACCGCGATAATGCCATCGGCAGCCTCATAAGCAGTTTTTTCCGCCCAAGAAGAAACCCGATACCCACCACCCAGCTGTTCAGCTTTCCAAGGGCGCAAGGGCTCCAACGAGTGCGCGGAAATCACGTGCGGCATCCCGTAGAGCAACTTGGCCAAGTGACCCGCCATGTTGGCATACCAAGTGTGCGAGTGAACCAAATCAGCCCCCGCACACGCCTGCGCCATTTCCAGGTCAACCCCTAGAGTTTGCAGGGCTGCGTTGGCATCGTTTAACCCTTCAGGCGTGCTGAACCCATATATCCCGTTGGCTTCGGCATCAGGCCCGCGCGAACCGTCAAAGGCCAGCACTTTCACATCCGCCAAGGGGCGCAAAACGTTCGCCAACTCCTCAACGTGAACCCCAGCGCCACCATACACAAAAGGCGGATATTCGCGGGTTAGCAGGTCAACTTTGATACGGCCATCACTTTGATTACTCACGTGGCCCACCTTACTATTTACGCAGCCAAAACCGCCTCACCACGTAGGTACAAATTTTCGTTTCGCCCATCATCGCAGGTTAAGCGCAAAAAACTGGTATTTCACCCGCCCAACGGCGCCGCCCACCTGCGCGCAGCGGCATAACCAGTTAGGCTATTTGCCATGCCTGCAACTCCAAAAGTTCTTGCGATTGTCCTAGCTGGCGGCGAGGGGAAGCGCCTGATGCCGCTGACCGCCAACCGCGCTAAGCCGGCTGTGCCCTTTGGTGGCATTTATCGCCTAATTGACTTTGCGTTATCCAACGTAATTAACTCGGGTTATCTAAAAGTTATTGTGCTAACCCAATATAAATCCCACTCATTGGACCGCCACATTGCTAAAACTTGGCGCATGTCCCATTTGTTGGGCAATTATGTTTCTCAAGTCCCAGCCCAGCAACGTACCGGTAAAAACTGGTATTTAGGTAGCGCCGATGCTATCTACCAGTCGCTGGAAATCATTGAAGATGAAAAGCCAGACATCGTGGTGGTGGTCGGTGCGGATCACGTTTATCGCATGGATTTCTCGCAAATGGTGCAAGCCCATATTGATTCCGGTGCCCGCGCTACGGTGGCCGCTATCCGCCAGCCGATTTCGTTGGCCAGCGAGTTTGGCGTAATTGACATCGAACCTGGTGACCCCACTAAGATTCGCGAATTCCTAGAAAAGCCCCAGAACCCCATTGGCTTGCCCGATTCGCCTAATGAAGTTTTGGCTTCGATGGGTAATTACGTATTTGATGCTGATGCTTTGCGTGAAGCTCTAAATCGCGACGCCATTGAAGAAGAAACTAAGCATGATATGGGTGGCGACATTATCCCCGCTTTTGTTGCAAGAGGCGAGGCTGGTGTTTATGACTTCTTACGCAATGACGTACCTGGTTCCACTGACCGTGACCGTGACTATTGGCGCGATGTTGGTACTTTGGACGCTTATTATGAGGCCAACAAAGATTTAATTGCGGTACAACCCGTATTCAATCTTTATAACAATGAGTGGCCCGTTTACACCGGTTATACCGGCTTGCCGCCCGCCAAGTTTGTGCATGCTGGCCCTGGTCGCATGGGCCACGCCGCCGACTCCATCATCAGCCCCGGTGTGTTAGTTTCGGGCGGTACCGTGGCCGGTTCGGTGCTCTCCCCCGGCGTGCGCGTGCATAGCTGGTCCAATGTGACCGATTCGGTTTTGATGGACGATGTTCACGTACACCGCCACGCTCAAATTCACCGCGCTATTCTGGATAAGAACGTGCGCGTGGGCGAGCGCGCTCGCATCGGCGTGGATAAAGAAGAAGACTTGGCCCGTGGCTTTACCGTCACCGAGGGCGGCCTGACGGTAGTTCCCAAAAACTCCGTCGTTGACTAGTTAATCGGTCTGTTTCCGACCACCTGCTGCGTTCGCGCTGTCGCTCATGGACACTGTGCTGGATTAGCAGCGCACAAGGTGCACTGGGTCCACTCCGTTCTCGCTCGGCCTAGCATCTCAGCACAATCACACGCGAAAAATCGCTTGTAAAGCAGTCCCTGTCGCTCCCATGTGGCAGGGACTCTTTGTTTTGACGGTACGATGTTGCGGCATGGCCCTTAATCCGATTTCGCAGCCTGAAGTTTTGTTGCCCGATGTGGCAGACCTGACGCGTTGGTCCGTAATCGCCTGCGACCAATTTACGGCGCAACCCGAGTATTGGGAAAAACTAACTACGATGGTGGGCGCGGCGCCATCGTCATTGCGCTTCATTCTGCCGGAGGTTTGGCTAGAAGAACTCCTTGACAGCGCCCCGGCTGAGATCGGAGCAGCCATGCACGCAGCATTGGAAGCCGGGCAATTCCGCCAACACCACGGGTACGTTTTGGTGGAGCGAACTTTGCCTTCCGGGGTAAAACGCTTAGGCATGATGGCGAACCTCGCCTTGGAAGATTACGATTATACGCCCCAAAACAACGCCCGCATTAAAGCCACGGAGGCTACCGTTCCGGATCGCTTACCGCCCCGCGCCGCTATCCGCCAAGCCGCGCCATTGGAAATGCCGCACGTTTTGGTATTGCTAAACGACCCCGAACACCAAATCATTGAAACGCTTTATGATCGGCGCGATGAATTTGAATTGCTTTATGATTTTGAATTAAACATGGGCGGGGGCCACATACGCGGTTGGCTTATTCCCGATCAATTTGGGGCTTTAACTGCTGATTTTATCGGGTTAGAGCGAGATGGCTTACTGGCGGTGATTGGGGATGGTAATCACTCATTAGCTGCGGCTAAACTAACTGGCGATACCAATGCCTTAGTTGAACTAGTTAACATCCACTCCCCCGCGATTGAATTCGAACCCATCCATCGAGTTGTAATTGGCGCCGGTCAAGAATTTATTGACACGTTAGCGGGGGCAGTTTCCGGGCCAGTTACTACCAATGTTTATCACAATGGCACTACTTACCAAATCAACGTTTCAGAAAACCCTGCTGATGCCATCGCCGATGTGCAACGTTTTATTGATAATTACGTTATTGACAATTCCGCTGATAGTAACGCCATCGTAATTGACTATATTCACGGCGACAAAGAACTAATTTCCATTGCAGATAAGTTGGCTGCCGAAGGTAAAGAAGCAGTAGCTATTTTCTTGCCCGCGATTGACAAGAACACATTATTTGATTACACCTCAAGGCGCGGTGTATTACCGCGCAAAGCGTTCTCCATCGGGCACGCCGAGGACAAACGCTATTATCTAGAACTGGCTTTTCGGTCTGTTTGAACCCACCTGCTGCGTTCTCGCCGCCGCTC